>Ga0209599_10000520_pt1 | contig 24458 bp, 19 predicted proteins | sample Shrwel_input2_FT_FD_187534 | JGI IMG/M metagenome (GOLD analysis project Ga0209599, IMG submission 187534) | Subsurface microbial communities from deep shales in Ohio, USA - Utica-3 well 1 S input2 FT (SPAdes) (version 2) ... | reverse complement strand
GGATTTAATGGTGGCAAACCAACATCTTGACTTAACTGGCCATTACGAATTTTGTCGGTTAAACGCCCTTGTGTTCTAAACTTTTCACGAGTGACGGTTGGATAATAAATCAGTTTTTCTTTGACCTGCTCGCCAAAAAATTCGTTATAAGGCAATTGCTCGGTAATATAATCGTAATAACCTAACTCACTGTTATAACGCACCCCATGCGTTAAAATAATTTTATCAAAGGCTTCGTAGTATTCGGGGTCACGAATAATACTCATAAACGGAGCTAATCCCGTTCCTGTAGATAATAAATATAAATTTTTACCTGCCGTTAAATTGTCTTTAATCAAAGAGCCTGTGGGTTTACGACTGACTAACAATTTATCGCCCACTTTGAGGTATTGCAAAATTGACGTTAAAGGGCCATCTGGCACTTTAATACTATAAAACTCTAAATGGTCTTCGTAATTGGCACTGACAATACTGTAAGCGCGCATCAACGGTTTTCCTTCAACTTCCAAACCAATCATCACAAATTGACCTGTTTTAAAACGTAAACTGACATCACGCGTAGTGGTAAAACTAAACAAGGTATCATTCCAATGATGCACACTTAACACGGTTTCTTGATTAAAGGACATAAACGCTCTCCACACACATTACTCATAAAACATTGGCTTTTACCGCCACATCTCTACTCTCTTAGGACTTACGCGGTTATCACTTATTTATTCACATTTCAGGCATTCTCAATGCCTTTATGCTCACAAAACGCGCTAATTTCGGTGAAATGCGTAAGTCCTGCTCTATATTTTACGCGCCATTACGGTCAAGATGCGCTAACTTAGCCTGAACACCCGTCCATTGTTTATGTTCAGGCAAAGCGGGTTTTTGTTGAGTAATTTGTGTCCAATTAGGATGTTTAGCCAATTCCGCATTTAAGGCAATAAAGGCTTGTTGTGCGGCTGGCACTTCTTCTTCGGCACGAATCGCATCAACAGGACATTCGGGTTCACATAAAGCGCAATCAATACATTCGTCTGGATTGATAACCAAAAAATTAGGCCCTTCATAAAAACAATCAACAGGACACACTGCCACACAGTCAGTGTGTTTGCATTGAATACATTCTTCCAACACCACAAAAGCCATTTTTTGCTCCTCGTTTAGCGTCACAGCCAATAACATAACGACCGTTTACCAAACGAACGGTATGTTATTAACCAGACAAAGTCAATTGGCCGAGTTTTTAAATATGCTGGTCTAAAAAGTCACTCTGCACATTGTTTAGTAAACGCTCGTCAGATAAAATACGAACAAGCCCCTGTGTAAAAACCGAGTCAATACTATGAGATACCCTGCCAATCGCAAAGCCGAAACCCGTCAGCAATTGATTGAAAAAGCAGGGGCATTAGCCAAAAAAGAAGGTTTTGCGACAACAGGTGTTGATGGTTTAATGGCAACCGTTGGCTTAACAGGAGGTGCTTTTTATAGCCATTTTGAGTCTAAAAATGCCTTATTACTGGAAATTGTGCGCCGTGAATTGGCTGTTTCACACAAGTTATTAAGTCAACAATTAACTGATGGGCAACTAGAGCAATTTTTAGCTCTGTATTTAAGCCCTATCCATGTTAATTTTCCCGAAGTAGGCTGTGCTTTGCCCTCTTTGACCCATGAAATTGCGCGGGCTGATGCCGAAATAAAAGGTGCTTTTGAGCAAGGCATTAAAAAAACACAGGCGATATTAAGCGAGCAACTCGGCGATGATTCGGCAGCATGGGCGATGCTGGCAATGACGGTTGGTGCGGTGAGTTTAGCGCGTGCACTCCATTCTACCGAAACACAAAACCAATTATTAACCGCTTGTCAGGATTTTGCGTTAAAGACCACTAAAAAATAACAATCAACGGTTGTGCGGGTAAACCTTGTGATTACCCTATAATGGGCAGGCACAAGGCACTGCCCCGACTACGCACGAATATATACCATCTCATCTTGTACCACGACATCATAAGCAGGAACTTTAACGCTGCTATCTTCCAAACACTCACCCGTTTGTAAATTGTAATGATGCTTATAAATAGGCGAAGCCACGACTTTTTTGCCTTGCAAATCGCCTACTAAACCGCGAGACAACACATTAGCTTCACTAAACGGGTCAAAATTTCCAATCGCAAAAATATCGCCACTATGCAATTTAAATACGGCTACTTGCTGACCTTTGACTAACGCACCCATACCCAAATTAACGGGCAAGTCGGCAACAGGACAAATTTTTACTAAGCTATTCATGGTATTTCTCTCTTGATGAGTCGATGACCCATCCTACAATTTACATTTTTTTGGTAGGTCATAAAACCTCACCCCAACCCTCTCCTGCAAGGAGAGGGAGTTATTGTGCTTAAACCTCAGCCACTGCAATACGCCCTGCTTTTTCTTGAGCTGTTGCTGGACGAATTTGGCCACGTTCCTCAACAAACACCACGTTGTTATCCACCTCGTCACTATTGACAAACGAGCGGAAACGCTTGAGGGTTTCGGGGTTATTAATCGCTTCTTTCCATTCACAAGCAAAGGTATCGGCAACATATTGCATTTGCATTTCTAACTCATCGGCAATACCTAAAGAGTCATCAATAATCACCGATTTTAAATAATCTAGGCCGCCTTCGAGGTTATCACGCCAAACGCTGGTACGTTGTAAACGGTCGGCGGTACGAATATAAAACATCAAAAAGCGGTCAACATATTTAATTAAGGTCGCGCTGTCTAAGTCACTGGCTAATAATTCGGCATGACGAGGTTTCATTCCCCCATTACCACACACATATAAGTTCCAGCCTTTTTCGGTGGCAATCACCCCAACGTCTTTGCTTTGGGCTTCGGCACACTCGCGGGTACAACCACTCACACCAAATTTGATTTTGTGCGGACTACGCAAACCGCGATAACGCGTTTCTAAGTCAATAGCAAAACCCACTGAATCTTGTACACCGTAACGACACCATGTTGAGCCAACACACGATTTAACAGTGCGTAACGACTTGCCATAGGCATGACCCGACTCAAAACCTGCCTCCACTAACTCCTTCCAAATGACAGGTAATTGCTCTACCCGCGCACCAAACAAGTCAATACGTTGGCCACCCGTAATTTTGGTATAAAGCTTATATTTTTGGGCAATTTGTCCAATGGTAATTAAACCTTGAGGGGTAATTTCGCCCGCAGGTACACGCGGCACGATGGAATAGGTCCCGTCTTTTTGCATATTGGCCAAAAAGTAATCGTTAGTATCTTGCAAGCCTGCTAAGGGCTTTTTGAGGATGTGTTCGTTCCACAACGAGGCAAAAATGGAGGCGGCAGTCGGCTTACAAATATCACAGCCATCACCTTTACCATGTTTGGCGATAAATTCGTCAAAAGTGCGGATGTTGCCAATTTTGGCGAGGTGATACAGTTCTTGGCGTGAATAAGCAAAATGCTCACAAATATCTTTTTTGACTTCGACACCGCGTTTTTGTAATTCACATTTTAATACTTGTCCTACTAAAGCAGAACAACCGCCACAACTGGTGGCTGCTTTGGTACAAGACTTTAATTCACCCAACTCCATCACGCCGCTTTCAATAGCCGTACATAAATCTTGTTTGCTGACATTATTACACGAGCAAATAACGGCACTCATCGGCAAAGCATCAACGCCTAAACCGACTGGTTTACTGCCATCACTGGCGGGCAAAATTAAGGCTTCGGGCTTGTCAGGCAAGGTCATATCATTCAGTTTAAGCTGCAATAAATCGCCATAGGCTTCTACGTCACCAATTAACACCGCGCCCAATAACTTTTTGCCATCGGCAGAAACCACTAATTTCTTATAGGTTTGGTTACGCTCATCAATATAACTGTAATTGATGCTGCCTGCGGTTGTCCCATGTGCATCACCAATTGAGGCGACATCCACGCCCATCAGTTTGAGTTTGGTACTCATGTCTGCACCAAGGAATTGTTTATCTTCTGCGCCTAACAAATGGCTACAAGCGACATCGGCCATTTGATAACCAGGGGCAACTAAACCGTAAATTTTGCCATCCCACAACGCACATTCACCAATCGCATAAATATCAGGATGATTGGTACGACAGAAATTATCAACGACAATCCCGCCACGCGCACCCACAGTAATACCACTGGCACGGGCAATATCATCACGCGGACGAATGCCTGCGGAAAATAAAATCATGTCGGTTTCGAGGCTAGTACCATCGGAAAACTTCATGGCATGACGACAGTTTATGCCATCTACAATCTCTACCGTGTTACGTTCGGTATGAATCCCTACGCCAAGTTCGGCAATTTTTTTGCGGAGGACTTTGCCGCCTGTATCATCAATTTGTACCGCCATTAAGCGTGGTGCAAACTCAACAACATGGGTTTCTAAACCTAAATCTTTTAGGGCTTTGGCGGCTTCTAAACCTAATAAACCGCCACCTACCACCACACCGACTTTAGAGTTTAAGGCATTATCACGAATCGCGTGTAAATCCTCGATGGTACGATACACCAAACAGCCTTCGCGGTTATTACCTTGTACGGGTGGCACAAAGGGATAAGAGCCAGTTGCTAAAATTAACTTGTCGTAATGAATCACATCACCATTGGCAGTAGTGACGGTTTTGGCCGCGCTATCAATCTGTGTCGCACGGGTATTAAGCTGTAAGCCATACCCTGTATTTTGAAAAAAATCGTGGGGAGTAACACTTAAATCTTCGGCGGTTTTACCACTAAAAAATGCCGACAATTGCACACGGTCATAAGCAGGACGTGGTTCTTCGGCCAAGACAATCACTTGATGGGGAATAGTGGCTTTTTTGGCGAGGGTTTCTAAAAAACGATGGCCAACCATACCGTGACCAATCATGACTATACGCATTGCTGTCTCCTGCTGAATTTGCTAGCTAGAGGTGTTGAGTTGTTCAACACTAAACAGACGGCGTTGTCTGCGAATCTAAAAAGATGGACGGATGTCCTCGAACACAAGGCTGATACTGCCGACATTGCCAGTATCTTGTGCGGTTGCTTTAGGCGGGACTAAGGCAACACGAAAGAATTTTCTGTAACTCTGGCTGACAACTTCCACAATTCGTGCCAGCTTTTAAACATTTGCCAATTTCGGCAACATTTTTTAAATTTTGCTGAGTAATAGCTCGTTGAATGTTTTTTTCACCCACACCATAACAAGCACAAATAATCCGCCCAACATCGGCATTAGGGTCGGCAGGTTTACCTGACAACAAGGCACGGCGTGATAATTTATCTATGGGTTGATTAAGCAACGACATTAACCATGCGCGCGGTGGCAAGTTTGATTCTGCACCAAAAAACGCTAAGGCTTGTAACTCATCGTCTTTTAACCACGCATAACGCTGTAAACCTAAGCCAATATCTTGATACTCCAAGCGTTCGCCTTGCGGTTGATTGAGCCAAACACTCGCCCAATCTAGCCAATCATGAGGTTTTTGCTGGTGTGCCAACTCATAACGCCAACCATTTTGGATACGAACCGCCACCGCATAATCACAAGGCGGTAAGGTGATAGGCTGTTTAGTTAATAAATAACCATGCCACGCCGCCTCAAAACGACTCACAGCAACAGGCGTATGTTTGTTTTCAGGCTGGCCAGAAATGGGGTCAACCACAGGATTAACCACTGCACCGATGCGCGCCTCAGAACTTAATACACTTGTCCAGTGCATAGGCACAAACACCGAACCCTGACGCTGTCCTGCATTGATTTGCGCTCTGACCACCACTTTGCCCCACGGCGACTGTACTAACACTAAATCATTGGCAGAAATAAGCAGTTTTTTTGCATCAATTGGGTGCAACTCGGCAAATGGCTCACCAATATGTTGCAAAAGACGCGGCGTTAAGCCTGTACGGGTCATGGTATGCCATTGGTCACGAATTCGACCCGTATTTAAGGTAAAAGGATAATCCAAAGTGCTTAAATTGACAGGCTGACGATACTGTAACGGTACAAAACGCGCTAAACGATTGGGCGTATAAAATTGTCCTTGAGCAAATAAACGTGCCGTACCTTGTGACGCTTTATTTAAGACTGGCCATTGAATCGGCTGTAATGCGTCATAGTCTGCTTGGCTTAAATTGGCTAAACCGCCAATGTTAAAATCTCGTAAGCCAGACGGATACGCTATCTCATTTTCGACCGCCGACAAAGCCGCGTGTTCACTAAAAATCTCCGCAGGCGATTGATAGTTAAAACCACTAAAACCCATCGCTTGCGCAACTTGACTTAATGCCCACCAATCGGGTTTAGCTAATGCAGGCGCAGGTAAAAAGCCACGTTGTCGAGAAATACGCCGCTCAGAATTAGTCACTGTGCCGTCTTTTTCGCCCCACCCTAAACTGGGTAACAACACATCAGCCAAACGGGTAGTATCAGTATCGGCAATACAATCCGACACCACCACAAACTCACATTTTTCTAAAGCAGCACGCACTTTATCGGCATTAGGTAAAGAGACAACGGGATTAGTGGCCATAATCCATACCGCTTTGATTTTGCCTTCATACATAGCATCAAACAAATCAATCGCTTTTAGGCCACTTTTATCGGCAATCACAGGCGACTGCCAAAATGATTGTACTCGCTGACGATGAATCGGGTTTTCAATGTCCATATGTGCTGCCAACATATTGGCCAAACCACCCACTTCTCGGCCACCCATGGCATTGGGTTGACCCGTCAAAGAAAATGGTGATGCGCCCTCTTTCCCGACTCGTCCTGTTGCCAGATGACAGTTAATAATGGCGTTAACTTTATCTGTACCCGAACTGGATTGATTAACCCCCATCGAAAAACAAGTCATAGTTTTGGGTGTTTGGCAAAACCAATCAAAAAATGTATTTAATTGCTCATCACTAATCCCAATCCGCGCCGCCAAGGTGTTTATATCGCCTACATCTTTATTGGCAGAGGCAAAAGCCTTGTCAAAATCAACCGTATATTGCGCAATATATTGTGGGTCTAACACCTGATGTTCGGCCAATTTCACCAATAAAGCATTAAATAATAAAACGTCTGTACCTGCTTTTAAGGGCAAATGTAAATCAGCAATTTCATTAGTCGCGGTTTCGCGTGGGTCAATCACCACCACTTTAAGCTGTGGACGGAGAGTCTTGGCAGCTTTAATGCGTTGAAACAAAATGGGGTGACACCAAGCGGTATTTGAGCCCACTAACACAATTAAATCGGCATGGTCGAAGTCATCATAACTGGCAGGCACAGTATCTGCACCAAAGGCACGTTTATAACCAGCCACCGCCGATGACATACACAAACGCGAGTTAGTATCAATGTTTGCCGTGCCGATATAACCTTTCATCAATTTATTGGCAACATAATAATCTTCGGTCAAAATTTGCCCTGAGACATAAAATGCCACCGACTCACGACCATACTTGGCAATCATTCGTTTAAATTCTTGCGCGACTTTATCAACGGCGGTTGGCCATGATGTTGGTTTGCCATTAATACGCGGCGTTAATAATCGGCCTTCCAAACTCAGGGTTTCGCCTAAGGATGAGCCTTTAGAACACAAACGACCATAATTAGCAGGATGTTGCTCATCACCTTGAATGGTCACTAAACGCCGATTTTCATCATCGACAACTACTTGCACACCACAACCCACGCCACAATAAGCACAAGTCGTATTGATGATTTTATTACCCTCTACGAGAGGAATGATATTCGCTTGCTCAGATTGCATCAGCCAGCTCCTGTTTTCCAAAGACTAAATCTTCGCGCATTGTAGAAATATCTTGCTGTTGACGAATCAAATCAAAATACCAATTACCGTCTTGCACATCACCAAACAATACCGCACCCACCAATTTATTTTCTTTAATAAATAAGCGTTTATAAATTCCTGAACTGGTATCTCTTAACACAATGGCTTCGGCATTTGCTCCCGAAAAATCCCCCGCCGAAAACAAGTTTACGCCACTGACTTTTAAAGTTGTGGCGGTGGCCTTTTGCACATAACGACCAATGCCAATTTCGGCCAAATGAGTCGCACACACTTTGGCTTGCTCATATAACGGCGCAACCAAACCAAATAACGCGCCACGATGCTGCACACATTCACCCACTGCATAAATACTTGGGTCGTAAGTTTGTAGGGTGTCATTAACCAAAATCGCTTTATCAACTTGTAAACCCATTTGTTTAGCCAAAGCGACATTGGGACGAATACCCACCGCCATAATCACTAAATCAGTGGCTAGGGGTTCGCCATTTTTAAAGGCAACATGACTTAAATGCGATTTATCTCGAGCAACAATTTCTTTGGTCATCATCCCCATACGAAATTTCATACCGTTAGTTTCGAGCTGCTTTTGCAACAAATGCGCGGCTTCGGCATCCAATTGTCGATTCATTAAACAGGGCATATCATGAATCACCGTCACGTCCACACCACGTTTTAACAAGCCATTAGCGGCCTCTAAACCCAATAACCCACCGCCAATCACCGCCACCCGTTTTTTGTTTTCAGTTGCGGCCAGCATCGCTTCTACATCTTGAATATCTCTAAAACTCAACACGCAAGCATGATTATGATTTGGAATGGGAATAATAAACGGCACCGAACCTGTTGCTAATAACAAGCGGTCATAATCAAAACTTAATCCTGCATCGGTAGTGACTTGTTTGGTTTTACGGTTGACATCAACCACGGTTTGACCAGACACCAAATCTATGCCTTGTTTTTTGTACCATTTACGCGGATGCAGCACGATGTCATCAAAGTTTTTTTCACCTGCCAAGACAGGCGACAACATAATACGGTTGTAATTGCCATACGGCTCTTTGCCAATCACGGTAATTTCGTATAAGTCAGGCGCGAGCAATAACAACTCATCAACGGTACGCATTCCTGCCATACCATTACCAATCACGACCAATTTTTGCTTGTTCATCGTCAATGCCTACGCAGAGGACATACGTTTTTTTGATAAACGAACGGACTAAGAGCTTCTATAACTAGATGGCATGAAAAACTCATCTAGTTACCTCTCTTAGCGACGTTGCTAAAGGTGAGATACTCAGGACTTACGCATTGCACCGCAATTAGCGCGTTTTGTGAGCATGAAATCGTTGAAAACGATAAAATGCGAGCAAATAAGCGATAACCGCGTAAGTCCTAAAGTTGCCAGAAGATTTTAGTCACTACGCTATCAGCACGTAAGTCTAAAAAGTAAATTGTGATAACACCAAGCAAAATATATGCCACTCTCTAAAAGAGCGTTTATCGCCTCCAAACTTGCTGACTACGCACCAAAAACCATCTCTGCGCCATAACAAAGCATAAAATGCACCAAAAAATATAAATGTAATTTTCGTACACTTATTTTTTCGCCCAAGTGATTTTTGTCAAGCAAGTTATACAAAGTTCCCGCCTAGACAATGCTACTATTCGCGCATCTTTTTTATCCAATTTTTATAGGCTATATTATGTCTCATTACGCCAAAATTTTTGCTTTAAGCACCGTATTAGTTAGCCCCTTTGCTCAAGCAACAACGGTTATTCCTGCGCCACCCATTCTCGAAAACAAAGCCTTTGTGTTAATGGATTATGACTCAGGTAAAGTTTTAGCCGAATCAAACGCCCATGACCAATTACATCCTGCCTCGCTCACTAAAATGATGACCAGTTTTTTGGTTGAGCAACGCCTGTTAAAAGGTCAACTCAAAGAAGAAGACCAAGTATTGATGAGTGAAAATGCGTGGTGTCGTGGCACGAGCAAAGAGTCGTGTATGTATGTGCCTTTAAACGGTTATGCCTCGGTGTTGGATATGTTACGCGGCATTATTATTCAATCAGGTAATGATGCTTCTAAAGCAGTAGCCGAACATTTGGCAGGTAGTGAAGTCGCTTTTGCTGAACTGATGAATGGCGAAGCCAAACATTTAGGCATGAAAAACACGCAATTTAAAAATGCCACAGGCTTAACCGAAGACGGTCATTATACCTCTGCTTATGACATGGCCATTTTGGCACATGCGATTATTAAAGATAGCAGCAAATACTACCCCATCTATTCCGAAAAAGAATTTACCTATAACAACATCAAACAAGGCAATCGTAATGCCCTACTCTTTACCGACCCAACAGTTGATGGTCTTAAAACAGGTCATACCGATGCCGCAGGTTATTGTTTAACCGCTTCGAGCAAACGTGGCTCAATGCGTTTAATTTCGGTAGTCATGGGTACCAACAGTATGCAGGCACGAGCCGACCAAACCCGCGCTTTATTTAATTGGGGCTTTAGTAATTACGAAACGGCGTTAATTCGTCCCAAAAATCAAGAACTCGCCAAGCCTGTGGTTTGGTTTGGTGCGGCAGATAATGTCTCGGTTGGTTTGGCCAACGATATGAATGTGACTTTAGCGCGTGGTCAAAAAGACAAACTACAAATAAGTTTACAACTTGCGCCATCTTTAGACGCACCACTTAAACAAGGTCAAGAAGTAGGTAAAATTATTGCCAGCTTAGACGGTAAAATAGTTGCCGAACAAGCCCTAGTTGCCTTACAACCTGTAGAGCAAGCCAATTTTTTTGTGCGTATTTGGCATGGTATTAAACGCTTTTTTGTGAATTTGTTTTAAATTTAGCAGTACACTAAGCAAAGTCGAAGTGGTTTCGACTCCGCTCAACCACCTCGACTCCGCTCATACGCCCAAAATTCAGCGAGACCACCCATGACCACACCAAACTTAATGACAGTACAAAACATAGAAGCATGGCAATTACCACGCCATCACGCGTTTAAAGTATTGGGCGAAATGCAATATCCCTTAGCACAAGTTGTTGCCGATATTGCTGGTAAACACTGCCCTAGTTTTAATGCAGCCAGCATGACTATGCGCGCCTCAAGTGGTGGCAAATACTTAGCGGTAACGATTGAAGTGTATTTAGAAACACATGAGCAAATTAACGGTTTATATGCCGACTTTAACGCTGCCCCCGAAATTAAATTGGTTTACTAATGTTAGTTATCAAAGAGCTTGGTTGTGTCGCTTTTGATACCGTTTGGCAACAAATGCGTGACTTTACCGATAACCGCACAACAGTTACCACCGATGAGTTATGGCTATTAGAACATCCCTCGGTCTTTACTTTAGGCCAAGCAGGAAAGCCTGAACATATTTTATGTGCGGGCGAGATTCCGATTATCAAAACCGACCGAGGTGGCCAAGTCACCTATCATGGACAAGGTCAATTAGTCGGTTATTGTTTGTTCGATGTTAAACGACTCAATATGGGTGTACGCGAACTGGTTGAAACCCTAGAAGATGTATTAGTTGATACTTTAGCTCACTATGGTATTAGCGCATGGGCAAACCGAGACGCACATGGCGTATATATTGGCACAAAAAAAATTGCTTCTTTAGGTTTACGCATTCGCAAAGGCTGTAGTTATCATGGTTTTGCACTCAATGTTGATATGGATTTAACGCCGTTTCAACGCATTAACCCCTGTGGTTATGCTGGCCTCAGCATGACTCAAATGCGTGACCATCTCACACATCCCCCGACCCAAAGCCAAGTTGCTAATACCATTAGCCACTTATTGCGCCAAAAAATCCATTTTACAGACTATCAGTAAGCGAAGTGCTGTAAAAACACACAATTTGTTACTTATATAGATTAAGATTTTCCACTATGCTTACTAGACAGCTACGCACTTAGACGTTAAAGAACAATCCCTAAGTCTTAGCAACGATTATAATTATACAAACGGCATAAAATACGATAAAAGAGGCCAAAAATAATGAGTACAGCCATACGCATCACTGCACTTCTACTCGCCATCACAAGCTCGGGTGTTGCCTTTGCTGATGTTGACGACATTCGCGGTACTAAAGAGCAGAATAGTAAAGAATGGCGATTACAAAAAAATGACGCACGCCATAAAATCAAAGTTTATGTCAAAAACGAAGAAGGTCAAAAAATTCGCTCTTTTAAAGTTGAAGCAATTATTGACGCACCGATAGAAACATTACTTCGAGTGCAATCTGATGTTGACAACTATATGCGTTGGTACTTTGAAACACATGAAGTCAAATTTCTTAAAAAAGTCTCCGATAAAGAGTTTTATTTTTATGTTGTACATAATGCCCCGATTGGCTTACCTAAACGTGATGTGATTTTACGCACCGTGATTGAGCCAATGACCAAAAAACAACCTTACGTTCAATTGCAAATGACTTCTGTGCCTGACTATATTCCTCTTCGTCCGCCTTATGTGCGTATGGAGGCAGAGAATTATGTGCTACGTTATACTCCACTGAGTAAAACTCAGACATTAAGAGAAGTAGAGGGGTTTATCAATCCAGGTGGTTCATCCCCCGCATGGGCTATTAACTTTGTCAGTGGCAAGGGGCCTTATACCAATATGATGGGCATTAGACGTATGGCAAATATGTCACAATATAGCGAAAGCAAAGAGCCGTTACCCTATACTTTTTTTGAATAATAAAAATCTCTCAGGACATGGCAGCAAGCTCAGTCCTGACTTAAAGAGCAGATACCATGATAAGAAAAACCGCCGTTGCACTCATAATGACGGCATTATCTTTACCCGCATTTGCTGATAAAGACTTAGACGATATTCGTGTAGAGAGTAATCAAAGCAATGTTTGGCGTTTATCAAAACACGATAAACGCCACGAAATTAAAGCCTATGTCAAAAATGAAGAAGGTAAAAACATTCGCTCGTTTCGAGTTGAAGCCTATTTTAATGCGCCTATCGAAGTGATTACCCGCGTACAAAGCGATATTGACAGTTATTCAAGATGGTATTTCGCCACCTTAGAATCGAAACTCCTGAAAAAAGTCTCAGACAAAGAGTTTATTTTTTATTTAGTCCATGATGCGCCCGTAGGGATGCCCGATAGAGATGTGGTGATTAGAGCAACCATCGAACCGATGACTGCCAAAAAACCCTACATTGTTATCAACATGGTTTCAATCCCCGATTTTATGCCTGACAAGCCTCCCTATGTACGAATGGAGGCTGAAAACTATATGGTCAGGCTTACGCCTCAAGGGAAAAATAGAACCCTCCTTGAGTCTGAAGGCTTCATTAACCCAGGTGGTGTATCTCCATCATGGGCGATTAACTTTATTCAAGGCAAAGGCCCGTATGCCAATATGATGGGTATGCGCCGTATGGTGACGTTGCCACAATACAAAGATGCAACCACTCCTACGCCTTTTACATTTTTTGAATAAACAACCACAGGAAAATCCCTGCATCGGACGCATTGTACTCACTAATATAGTTTAACCACCAGCAAAACTGCTTCTATATTAGTACACAAAAAGAGGTGCGCCATGTTTAAAAAAATAATTTTTGCCTGTACTTTCAGTAGTCTACTTTGGTCAAACGTCGCTTTAGCTGAACGTAATCTTGATGATTTACGTGATGAAATCCCCGCTAATGAATGGCGATTACAAAAAAATGATGCTCGCCATAAAATCAAAGTCTATGTTAAAAATGAAGATGGCAAAAAAATTCGTTCTTTTAAAGTCGAAGCCATTTTAGACACTAACATTGAGACGTTATCGCGTGTTCAATCAGATATAGATAGCTATAGTCGCTGGTATTTTGCCACCCTCGAAAGCAAACTGCTGCAAAAAGTATCAGATAAAGAATATATCTTTTATATGGTACATGACGCACCTTATGGCACACCCGACCGTGATGTGATTATGCGTGCAGTGATTGAACCGATGACCGCCAAACGTCCTTATGTACAGTTAAAAATGAACGCCTTGCCTAATTTTTTACCTGTTAAACCGCCTTATGTGCGTATGGAAGCCGAAGACTATACGGCGCGTTGGACTCCCATCAATAAAAGTCAAGTATTGCTAGAGGCAGAAGGCTTTATTAACCCTGGTGGGGCTGCACCTTCTTGGGCGGTGAATTTTATTCAAGGACGAGGGCCTTATATCAATATGATGGGCTTGAGACGCATGATTAACTTGCCGCAATATAACGACAGTGATGCACCCATTCCTTATACGTTTGTTGAGTAACTCAGAGCTTAGACATTGCACCGCAATTGTTGTGTTGAGCGAAGTCGAAACAAGTGCGTTTTTAAAATCTCCCCTAACCCCTCTTTTTTAAAGAGGGGGATTTTTCTTTACTTTGACCTATGTGGTTTAAGAAAAGAATGCTCCTCCCTTTATTACAGGGAGGCTGGGAGGGATTTAACCGCGTCAGTCCTAAAATTAATAAAAATCAGATTATATATGCCAACGTCATACGATTGGCGTAAAAAGCAAAGTAAAGCATTACTTGGTGTCCTACGCTACTACGTACAAACTCTGAGGTTGTACCATGTTCAAAAAACTTTGTCTCAGCTTATTAATTGCCACTCTACCCGCTTTTGCTGTTGCCGAAAAAGATGATTTGGATAATTTTCGTAGCGAAGCCACCAAGAGCGAATGGCGACTAGCAAAAAATGACAAACGGCATAATATTAAAGTTTATGTTAAAAACGAAGAAGGCCAAAGTATTCGCTCTTTTAAAGTTGAAGCCATTATTGATGCCCCCATTGAAGTGCTGGCTCGTGTTCAATCAGACATTGACAACTATATGCGCTGGTACTTTGCGGTGCTAGAAGTCAAATTTTTAAAAAAAATCTCAGATAAAGAATATATCTTTTACATGGTGCATGATGCCCCAATTGGCACTCCCGACCGTGATGTCATTTTAAGAGTCGTGATTGAGCCGATGACCGCTAAAAGACCCTACGCGCTAACGAAAGTCAGTTCATTACCCGATTATCTGCCTGCCCGTCCACCCTATGTGCGTATGATTGCCGAAAACTACACCGTAAAATGGACTCCTATTGATAAAAACAGAACTCTCGCTGTGGCTGAAGGCTTTATTGATCCCGGTGGCAATGCACCAGCATGGGCAGTTAACTTTGCTCAAAGCAAAGGACCTTATGTCAATATGATGGGTTTTGCGCGTCAAGCAAAGCTATCTAAATACACCGACAGCACCGCGCCCTTGCCTTATACTTATATAGAAGACTGATGCGCGAAGCTCGCCACCGCATAGTAGCGAGCTGTTTGTCACTCAAAACAATCTATTCAAACCATTTAAAGCCGCAACCCGATAGGCTTCGGCCATCGTTGGATAATTAAAAGTGGTATTGGCAAAGTATTGTAAGGTATTACCGCCATTTTTTTGCTGCATAATTGCTTGCCCAATGTGGACAATTTCGGCAGCGTTATTGCCAAAACAGTGAATACCTAAAATTTCTAAACTCTCACGATGAAACAGTATTTTTAACATTCCCACTGTTTCGCCTGTAATTTGTGCGCGTGCCAAATGTCTAAAAAAGGCTTGTCCCACTTCATAAGGAACATGATTTTCGGTTAGCTGCTTTTCGGTTTGTCCTAAAGAAGAAATTTCAGGAATGGTATAAATACCTGTTGGCACATCTTCGACATGTGGTGTATCACTAATGCCTAAAATATGCGCCGCCGCACATCGGCCTTGGTCATAGGCTGCCGAGGCTAAAGACGGCCAACCAATCACATCGCCCGCCGCAAAAACATTGCTCACCGAAGTTCGATATTGTTTATCTACTGCTAATTGGCCACGACTATTCGCCACGACATCAAGTGTTTCTAAACCTAAATTATCGGTATTACCTGCACGACCGTTACACCACAAAATCGCATCGGCTTTAATTTTTTTGCCTGATTTCAGATGCATAATCACACAATCATCAAAGGTTTCGACTTTTTCATATTGCTCTTGATGGCGAATTAGCACCCCTAATTCACGCAAATAATAAGACAGTGCATCGGCAATTTCGTCATCTAAATACGACAATAATTGGGCTTGCGTATTGATTAAATCAACTTTATAACCCAAACCAACAAAAATACTGGCATATTCACAGCCAATCACCCCCGCACCATAAATAATTAGTTTATGCACAGGATAATCTAAGGTTAAAATTTTATCGCTGTCAAACACCCGTTTATGATTAAAATCAATGTCACTCGGTTGATATGGCCGACTGCCTGTCGCAATCACTGCATAATCAAAGGTTAAGGTTTCATGGCCGCCTTCTAAGGTTTTAATAGTCAAGCTATGGTTATCATTAAAATTGGCCGCCCCAAAATACATCGCCACCTGATTACGGTCATAAAAACGGGTGTGTACCGCCACTTGTTGCTCAATAATTTTGTGCGCTCTGGCCAATACTTGTGACAACGGCACATTCCGCAACTCCCCTACCCGTTGAAACATCGAATCACGCTGATAACGCATAATGTTAAATACGGTTTGACGCAAAGCTTTAGAAGGTATGGTGCCAACATGGGTACAATTGCCACCGACTTGGCCACGACTATCAATCACCGCAACTTTTTTGCCTTCTTTGGTCAACTTCATGGCTGCACCTTCGCCTGCTGGCCCAGCGCCAATCACCACTACATCATAATCATACAACATGAGTTAATTTCTCCATTTTTGTGCTGATATCAATTTTTGCCTGAGTGTATGCCGTAGCTCTGCTCTTGTCATGTTGAGTCCTTGTTTTAGATGAATCTTTTGTGACTTCTTGGTAATTCACGCCGTTTATTGTCAAAATGTTCAACAACTAATCATTTTTTGGTAACAAGACAATGCTAAGTTGAAACAACAAATCAAGATTTTGCTTATTGCAGCAAAAACACCTTGGTTTTATCAAGCGAGGTACGAATTATGGGACGTTTTTTTACAACGACTACATACGTAACAGGACTTGCGTTAATTAGCTCACTTTCATCAGGTATTGCCGTTGCTGCATCACCTGCCCGTTTAACCACACCACTCAACATGACATTTTGTGTTTATGATATTGCAGGCAATGGTGGCGACTTATATCGTTACGCCAAAGACCTTGCCTTACAAGCACAAAAATGGAATGTGTATGCCAAAGTACGTGCCTATACCGATGAACGTATTGTTGCCGAAGACTTTAAAGCAGGACAATGTGACGGCGTAGCTATCAGCACGTTACGCGCCAAACAATTTAATAGTTTTATTGGTAGCATTGACTCTATTGGCTCTGCACCGACTTATCAGCATATTAAAGAGTTAGTATCGACCTTTAATCACCCTAAAATTGCACCACTAACCATTCAAGGTGATTATCAAGTTGTGACCGTAATGCCCTTGGGGGCAATGTATGTGATGGTCAACAACCGTCATATTGACTCTATTGATAAAGCAGCAGGTAGAAAAATTGCGGTTATCAATACCGACAAGGCACAAACTAAAATTGTCGAAAGTCTAGGCGCGCAAGCAGTAAATACCGATATTTTCAACTTTGCCAATTTATTTAATAATGGCCAAGTGGATATTATTACTGCACCTGCCATTGCTTTTAAACCCTTAGAATTGGCCAAAGGTTTAAATCATTATGGCGGCATTTATCGTTTTCCGCTCACTCAACTCACGGGTAGTATTTTAATTAACCGCAAAAATCTCGTACAACAGATTCCCGATTTGGATGAGCGTTTGGCCAAAATTCGTTTATATTCTTTACATGAAATGGATAAAGCCATTGCCTTTATTGATAAAAAGGAAAAAGAAATTCCTAATCAATACTGGCTTGACTTACCCGAAGCCGAAAAAACGCGCTATTTGACCATGATGCGTGACTCTAGGCAACAATTGACCAAAGAAGGTTTTTATGATGAGCGTATGATGAACTTAATGAAAAAAGTGCGTTGTAAGCTCAATCCAAACGATGCAGAGTGTGGGGTTTAGTTTTCACTACCCTCGCACCTTTAAGTGAGGCCACAAAAAACTGTCAAGGGCGGATTTTCCGCCCTTTTTTATTACTCAGCCATTGACATAATAAAAACAGTTATTTTAAGGCTTAATTAACAATAAATACTTTCTAATTGCCTTAAACTTAGGCATTATCAACCCATAACTCACTAAAAAAACGCTTTTTTCTTACATAAAAACAACAAACAAAGGATTTTTATATGAAAAATTTTCTAAATCTTTCTATCTCTAGGCCATTAAAATCTCTCAGCAAACTATTTGGCATGGCTTTATTGTCAAGTAGTCTATATGCAGGTGATTTATTATCTATCGCCAACGAGTTAAATCCCAACGAAAATGGCTTGCCACCGCCGCTTGAAAAGCCACTCAATCTGTCGGTATGTTTTTTTGATATGCAAGGAAAAAATGGCGAGTTTTATAGCAAAGCTAAAGACTTAGCTCTGATTGCACGGCGTTGGAATGTAATTGCCGACATTAAAGTATTTACGGATGAGCGCGTGGCTGCTGAAAATTTTAAGGCTGGCCAATGTGATGCCGCAGGCATTTCCACCATGCGCGCCCGTCAATTTAATTTATTTATGGGCAGTATTGAAGCGGTTGGCGGTGTCACTACTTACGATCAATTACGCTTATTATTACGCACTTTACTTGACCCCAAAATTGTGCCGCTAACGATTACTGAGCCGTATCAAATTTTGGGGGTTTTACCTGTCGGTGGGACATATATTCATGTTCGTGACCGTGCCATAAACTCTATCGAAAAAGCCGCAGGCAAAAAAATAGCAGTCATCGATTGGGATAAATCACAAGCAGAAATTGTCAACAAAATTGGCGCACATCCCGTTCCTGCTAATTTATCCAACTTTGCCAATCTATTTAATAATGGCCAAGTCGATATTATTGTTGCGCCTGCTTTAGTATTTCGTCCTTTTGAACTCAATCGTGGCTTGGGTGAAACAGGTGGCATTTATCGTTTGCCATTAACCCAAATGACCGCCAGTTTCGTTATCAATCGTGACCGTCTGAAAAAGAAACTGCCTGATCTTGACGAGAAGCTTGCTGCTTTTAGAAGCATTGCTGACCAATTTGTTGATCAAATTCTGACTCAAACTTACAAAAGTATTGATGCTGCCGAAGCAGATATTCCTAGCAAATACTGGTTAACTGTTGAACCAGAAAACGAGCAAAAATACTGGAATATGTTACGGGATGCGCGAGTCTTGATGACCAAACAAGGTTATTATGACCCCAAAATGATAGCTTTACTCAAACGTATTCGTTGCAAAACTGACGCACAACGCGCCGAATGTAGCCAAAGCGAAGAATAACCGCTGAAGTAAGTGAAATATGACATTTGACACTGACATTTTATAATTGGTACTTATAAAATACTCATACGCTAAAAACTCTGATAAACGAGCTGTCAATGTCATGCTAAAAATCTTACAAAAAATGATATTAGTCGCCTGTTGCTGGGGCATAATTGGGAATAGTTATGCTACTGAGGTCATGACTTTTGGTCAGGGCTTAAAACCAGGTGAAAACGGTTTACCTCCGCCACTCGAAAAACCCTTATATTTATCGGTATGTTTGTTTGATATTTTAGGCAAAAATGGTGACATTTATAGTCGTGCCAAAGATTTGACTTTGTTAGCACGACGTTGGAATGTGTTTGTTGATATTCAAGTATTTATGGACGAACGTATTACCGCCGAAAACTTCAAAGCAGGTCAATGTGACGCAGCAGGTATTTCTACCTTACGCGCTCGCCAATTTAACCACTTTATTGGCAGTTTGGATGCTGTAGGTGCTGTGCCTTCTTATGCCCATATGAGAACCGTATTACATACCTTATTAGACCCCAAAATTATTCCTTTATCTATTACTGAGCCTTATCAAATTGTTGGAGTCATGCCGATTGGGGCGTTGTATGTGATGGTACGCGACCGTCAAATTAACTCTATCGAGAAAGCCGCAGGCAAAAAAATTGCAGTCTTGGACTGGGATAAATCTCAAGCTAAAATGGTCGAAAAACTCGGCGCACAGCCTGTCGCTTCGGACATTACCAACTTTGCAGGTAAATTTAATAATGGCCAAGTTGATATTATTGCTGCCCCTGCCATTGCCTTTAAACCGATGGAGTTATATCGTGGCTTAGGTGATACAGGTGCGATTTACAACTTTCCATTAGCGCAAATTACAGGGAGTTTGGTTATCAATCGTGCCAAAATCAGAGAAAAATTGCCTGATTTAGATGTAAAAATGATGAGTCTGCGTGAAGTAGGTGTACAGTTTTTAGACAAAGTTTTAGACCAAATGTTTGCCTTTATTGATAAAGAAGAGAAATCTATTCCTGCAAAATACTGGATGGAATTGCCAAAAGAAGACCATGCTAAATATAATCAAATGATGCGCGAAGCACGGATTATGATGACCAAAGATGGTGTTTATGATAAACGCATGATGAAGGTACTCAAAAAAGTACGTTGTAAACATGATGCGAGTTTGGCTGAGTGTTCGATGACTGATGAATAATCTTGCATGACATTTATGGGAAAATGACAAAACGGCCAATGTGCCGTTTTGACTTTTACCGTATTTTGCTTGACAAGCCCCTTGTTTAAAGAGAAAACACATGAAAAAAAATATTGCTCTCGCTGCCAGTTTGTTTGCCATATTAGCTAACTCTTGGGTCAATGCAGCCACTCCTGCTCCCGTTAATCAAGCTTTTCCGCAGACTATTAAAATGAAGTTTTGTATTTTTGATATTGCTGGTACTAAAGGTGATGCTTTTACTTATGCTAAAGATTTAGTGTTAGAAGCCAAAAAATGGAATTTAGATATTGATTTAAAAGTTTACACCGATGAACGTATTGCCGCCGAAGACTTTAAAGCGGGTCAATGTGAGGGTGTGGCCATTTCAACCATGCGTGCTAAGCAATTTAACTTTTTTATTGGTAGCGTTGACTCGCCTGGTGCATTACCTACTTTTAAACATGTCCGCGAGTTAGTGAATACTTTAGCTAATCCCAAATTAAACAGTTTGACCATTAACGGCCCCTATCAAGTTGCCGCCTTAATTCCGCTTGGTGGTGCGTATGTATTTGTTAATGATAGAAAAATTGACTCCATCGAAAAAGCCGCAGGCAAAAAAGTTGCCGTTTTAGATTTTGACAAAGCGCAATCAAAAATTGTTCAAAAGTTAGGTGCGCAACCTGTCGCTTCGGATATTACTAACTTTGCGGGTAAGTTTAATAACGGCCAAGTAGATATTATTGGCGCACCTGCAGTCGCTTTTAGACCTTTAGAGTTGTATCGTGGTTTGGGTGAAAAGGGGGCAATTTTTCGCTTTCCACTGATTCAAGTCACGGCCTCAATTATTGTTAACCGTGACAAATACAAACATATTCCCGATTTTGACCAGCGTGTTATCAGTATGCGTCAATTTGCCGCCACCAAAATGGATATGGTTGAAAAGTTAGTCAACACTAGCGAAGCCGATATTCCTGCTAAATACTGGTTAGATTTAACGCCTGCCGATAAAGAAAAATATACAACCTTAATGCGTGAAGCACGGATTAGCATGACCAAAGAAGGTTTTTATGACCCCAAAATGATGGCATTATTAAAGAAAATCCGTTGTAAATTTGAACCTACAATGGCCGAATGTTCATCTAAAGAAGAAACTGGTCAATAATGGCGTGTGGGGGCAACCTGCGTAGGGACAACCCTTGTGGTTGTCCCATTTTGGATTATTTACGCGGAGGAATCTGTCCCCCCATACGCAAAGTAATGGATTGCGCCCCATCACCAAAACCCAAAGCATAATGCACCGCATTAGTCATCACTTTTTTTACATAATCACGAGTTTCTAAAAAGGGAATGGTTTCGGTATACACATCCACAGGCAAGGCTTGGGTAGGATGTTGCCATTGTTTAGCGCGTGAAGGGCCTGCGTTATAACCTGCGGTGGCCAATACAGGTTGACTACCCAATTGTTTAAACACATGAGCAATATAATAAGTTCCTAAACGGACATTAGTCCCCACTTCATTGACCATTGCCACGTGATAAGGAACTTTTAAACGATTCGCTACCCATTGCGCTGTGCTTGGCATAAGCTGCATTAAGCCCCCTGCTCCTACCACTGATTTAGCATCGACAATAAAACGACTCTCTTGACGAATTAAGCCATAAACCCATGCAGGGTCTACCCCTAACTCTTGGGTATAACCGCGCACGACTTCTTTATAAGGCGTTAAATAGCGCAAATTATAACTGTGTAATTGTTTGGTTCTTTCGGCAGCAAAAATCGCTCTATCATACCAACGCACATTGGCCGCTTCTTCGGCTGCGGCTAATAACAAGGTATCATCGGCATTGCGTAATGCCCAATTCCATTCGCGTACTGCTTCGGTGCGTAACTCTAAACGATACAAAGCTAAGGCACGTTGCACCTCTTGATTAGTCAGACTTTTTTGTTTGTCTTGTTCAGTCACTACATAGTTTTTGGGTTGCGAAGCAATTTTTGCACCCAATCTATCTTTGGCTAATAAGCCATAATAATCATCATCTATCGCCAAACCATTATAAATTGCTTGTACTATTTTATTTTTATTAGCATCTTGTTCCATCGCGCGTGCGCGCCAATACTGCCAGACTCTTTGTTGTTGTTTTTCGGCAGATAATAAGTTAATAAAATTTAGCACACTGTCCCAACGCTGAACTCGAATTGCACTGCGAATCGCCCACTCTTTGTCTTCATCTGGCCAAAAAATGCTTTTGCTATGACTAAACCAATCTACTGCACGAGAGTCCAAGCGTTTTACGGCAATCAAAGCCAATAATCGCCAACCATACGGCCTATCTTCCTGATTAAAACGATGCTCAACTTGTTGCCAATAGACAACCGCTTTTTCTAGATTTTGACGGGCATAACGCGCTAAAGCAGCCAAATACAATTCATGGCCAATCGCAGTTTCTACATCAGGTTTGGCTAAATATAATTGCGGATTTTTATGAATTTGCTCCAGTATGTTATACGACAAGTCTATACCCAATTTACCTGCCAAACTACGCGCTACTGACTTGTCACCACGCTGCAAAGCCAAACGTAAGCGTAACCAATAATCATCTTGGCTCAAAACTGCGCTTTGCTCTAATTGGCTCAATAAACTGTAACAAGGATTGGGTAGGGCTTTGGTTTCTAACCAAAACTCCTGACGTGCCTCTGTGAGTGCTACTTTATCGCCTGTATTAATTCGCGCTGTATAGCCATAACATTTATGCTCGGTTTGTGGTCGTTGTAAGCCTGTATAAAACTTGACATAATTTGGCCAATCTTCTTTTTTAGCCAAAACCAACAACCATTCACCGCGTAATTTTTCGGCCAGCCATGTATTAGGATATTTTTGCAAAAAGTTAATGACGGCAATCCCATCAACCTCAGCCAATTGCCGATGCAACAAATAATAATCAGCATAAATTGCCCATTTATCGCCTTGTAACTGGGTGCTTTTTTCCATCAAAGCCAGCAAATCGCCTTTTTGATACGCCTCACGCGCCGCCAAAAAATCTTTATCATCACTCAATACCATTTGACTGAGACTGGATATAAAAACTATCGCGCCGATTTTGTGCGCTATGGACATCTTGCTCTCTCCTTTTTTACATTAAAAACATCAACAGCGACTAGCATAGCCAATTTAGCTCTCTCAACAATAGACTAGCCTTGTAACAAACACTCTTACGTTTTAGATGATAAGACAGGTATAATAAACACCCGTTTTTGCTGTTTAATAATCAAGTACCATGTCTAAAAAAGTCTATATCGAAACCCAAGGCTGCCAAATGAACGAATACGACAGTTCTCGTATGGCTGATTTATTAGGTGCATCACATGGTATGGTACGCACCAACAATCCCGAAGAAGCGGATGTATTGTTAATGAATACCTGCTCAATTCGTGAAAAAGCCCAAGAAAAAGTATTTTCAGAATTAGGTCGCTGGCGCAAACTCAAAGAAAAACGTCCCGAGGTGGTGATTGGCGTTGGCGGTTGTGTTGCATCCCAAGAAGGCGAAACGATTCGCAAACGCGCTTCTTATGTTGACATGGTATTTGGCCCACAAACTCTGCATCGTTTACCCAAGATGTTGGATGCCAAACAACATAACAAAATTTCGATAGTTGATATTAGTTTTCCCGATATTGAAAAGTTTGATTTTTTACCCGAACCCAAAGTCGAAGGTTATAAAGCCTATATTTCGATTATGGAAGGCTGCTCCAAATATTGCTCATTTTGTGTCGTGCCTTATACCCGTGGCGAAGAAGTCTCTCGCCCCTTTGACGATGTGATTGCCGAAATTGTCCATTTAGCCAGTCAAGGTATTCGTGAAGTGACACTACTAGGGCAAAATGTGAATGGTTATCGCGGGACTTACCATGATGGCGATATTTGCAGCTTTGCCGAATTATTAAAACATATTGCCAACATTGAAGGTATTGGCCGTATTCGTTTTACCACGTCGCATCCTTTAGAGTTTAATGAAGATTTAATTGAGGTATATCGTCA
>Ga0209599_10000519_pt1 | contig 24486 bp, 21 predicted proteins | sample Shrwel_input2_FT_FD_187534 | JGI IMG/M metagenome (GOLD analysis project Ga0209599, IMG submission 187534) | Subsurface microbial communities from deep shales in Ohio, USA - Utica-3 well 1 S input2 FT (SPAdes) (version 2) ... | reverse complement strand
TATAAGGTGCTTATTTAATTTATTTAAACTTTATAGTTGGATGTGAGCTAAATTTTTAGCATAAAAATCTAATTGTTGTTTTTAAAGACAAGTTGATCATTTTTATTAGCCTAATGATTTTCATTGTTAATAATATTTTTTTAAGAAATACTTATAAATAATTTAATTTTAAATAAAAATTTTAATAATTTCCCTTAATTATTTGATGAACAGGAATTTATAGCTAAAAACATAAGTCATGCTGATAAATGTATCAGCTGTGATTATACACATCTAAAGTTATTGGCTAATATACTTTTAAATTTATAAATGCTATTTATCTGAAAAACTGTTAAAAAATGTTCAAAAAAATAAAATCTATGATAAAAAAAATGCTCAACAATTGGTTGAAAAAATATTAAAAATGAATAGGAATATTTCATGAATAAAATTTATAGATTAGTGTGGAATTCTAAATTTTTATGTTGGCAAGCTGTGAGCGAAATTGCAAAAGGTGGAATTATTGCAGACCAAACATCTACAGAAACAGAGTCTAAAGTCTCTTTAAGTCTTACTGCAAGAGCAGTAGCTATTTTTATTGTGAATATTTTAAGTGCAAGTATTGTATTGGCAGGACCAACCGGTGGAGTTGTAAGTTCAGGAACTGCAACGATTTCAGCATCAGGAACCACCACAACTATTAACCAGTCAACCGCAAAAGCAGCAATTGATTGGAGTAGCTTTTCGACCAGTAGCAATGAAATTGTCAATTTTGTCCAGCCTAATAGTAGCTCTATTACCTTAAACCGAGTTACAGGCACTAGCGCTTCAACTTTAAATGGTCAATTAAATGCCAATGGACAGGTATTTATTATCAACCCAAATGGAGTGTTATTTGGAAGTACCTCACAAGTGAATACAGCGGGCTTAGTAGCATCCACCTTAAATCAAAGCAACACAGATTTTAATAATAACCTATTTAATTTTAGCAATACGAGTAACAACAAAGTTGTTGAGAACCGCGGCAAAATTACTGTACCTACAGGAGGTACGGTTGCTTTAATTGCACCCACAGTAAAACACACGGGCACGATTAAAGCACCTCAAGGTAATGTATTATTGGCAGCAGGCAGCGATATTACCTTGAATCTAAATAATGGAAGTCTATTAGGTTATACCATTAATCAAGGTAAGGCACAGGCGCTGATTAACTCAGGCGGAATGATTCAAGCTGATGGCGGTAAAGTCGTGCTTACAGCAAAAGGGGTTGATGAGTTAAGTAATGCGGTGGTGAATAGTATTGGAGTGATCCAAGCGCAAACAGTGAATAATGTCCGTGGTGTAATTGAGTTAAGCAGTGATTTAACGAGTGGGATATTAAATGTGAGCGGCACCATAGATGCATCAGCTCCGAACGGTGGTAATGCTGGGCAGATTAAAACCTCTGCAGCAGAGGTAAACATCAATTTTGGTACCAATATAACAACGCAGCGTAATAGCACAAGCAGCTTACCGCCGACCACCAGCGGCTGGGAACTGAAAGCTAAAAATATCGATGTCGATTTCTTTGGCGGTAGTATCAGTAGTACGACTTTGGGCGATGCTTTAAACAAAGGCAACGTCACCTTGAATGCGACTGGTACGGCAGAGGGTCAAGGCAATATTAATGTCAACGATGCAACCAGCTGGAATGGCAATACTGCTCTTACACTTACCGCAAATAAAGATATTAACTTTAATGGTGATTTGAATTTAAGTGGCGATAAAGCTAAACTTGCTATGAATTATGGGATGAACTCAGATTACAACTTAAATAATGGTTCAAAAATTAATATCAGCGGCTCTTCACCAACGCTTTTGATTAATGGTACTTCCTATATTGTGATCAATAATTTAGGTGAAGAAGGTGATGCAAATATTAATACCTTACAAGGGATGAATAACAATCTTTCAGGTAATTATGTGTTAGGTGGCGATATTGATGCTTCGGATACAATAAACTGGAATAGTGGTAAAGGTTTTGATCCAATAGGAAATGCTGGAGGGATTATCGAAATATTTAATGATCCTACTGCACCTAATGGATTTAATGTTACAACTACGATTATAGATAATCCATTTTTAGGGGAATTTCATGGTTTAGGTCATACAGTATCAGGTCTCTACATAGATCGCATAGATCCTTTGCCAATTCCACTTCCTTCGGAATTGCCAGCCACTTATTTCATTAATTCATCTGGTCTATTTGGAGCGACATCAAATACAATTAGAGATATCGGAACTATAGCTGGTGTAATCAAAGGCACAAATAGTGTTGGAGGATTAATTGGTTTTCAAAAATCAGGTGCTGTAAAAAATGCTTTTAGCTCAAATACTATATATGGTTTAGCTAGTGTTGGAGGATTAATAGGAAAAAGCGGCTATCGAAATGAGAATAACCAACAAATCTCGGGTTCTATCTTAAACTCTTATGCTTCAGGGGATATCACAATATTAAGTGTCGCTGAGCCGGTGTTAGGAGCTTCAGTTGGAGGATTAGTAGGACAAAGTTTTAGTTTAATCAAAAACAGTTACGCTACTGGTAATATTAATTCTCAAATTGCTAATTCATATGGTGTTGGCGGACTAGTAGGTGAACAGATAAACAATGATATTATTGGAAGCCATGCATCTGGTAATATTTTTGGAGAGGTAGAACATTTGGGTGGGCTAATAGGCTCATTAAGATTCTCTCAGGGTAATACAAAAATCTATCAAAGTTACGCAACTGGAAATATGGATGGAAAAGCTAGTGTTGGTGGCTTAATTGGATTTGTTGGATTAGAAGCCTCATATAATAATCCAAATCGAGATATTAATTCATTTGTAACAATCGAGCAAAGTTATGCAAAAGGTAATGTATCTAGTTATAGTAGCGATATCATTCCTGCCGCAGGAGGATTAATAGCTTCCGCAAACGGTACTATCAAAATCAAAAATAGTTTTGCTTCAGGGAATATAACTGGAACAAAAAATGTCGGAGGGCTCATAGGAATATTAAACAATAGTTTTCCAAGTCAACAACAAGTTTCTTTGATTGAAAATAGTTATTCAAATGGTTTGGTTATTGGTACTAGTTTTACTGGTGGGCTGATAGGGCAGATATTGTCGCAAACTCCTACGATTGTAAATAGTTACTGGGATTCTGATACATCTTCGCAAATGTCGAGTGCTGGCGGTGGTGATAGAAGAGCATCATTTTATTTAACTCAAATACCAAATTTCGAAGATTGGGATATAGCTGATGTATCAGACTCAAACTCAACATCTGTTTGGGTGATTGATGAGAATAATACGACGCCGTGGCTGCGCTATAACTATTAAGATTCTATAGATTTTAAATTTTCAGACAAGAAGCTTAGCTTCTTGTCTTTCATATGAGCTTTTAACAAATTTAGAGAAAAATGGAATTTCACTTGTATAAAATGATAGGAATGGATTATTTAAAGACTCTTTTTTTCATCCCAAAAGTTTATGCTTTCTTAGGAATTTCCTTTTTTACTCATGCTGAAGTTGTTATTCCTGATAGTGGAACAATTACCAAGCAGCTAAGCCAAAAATCTTTCAAACCGGATGTAAAAGCTGATCAAAAGTATTTTGATGTTGATATTACACAACAAAATTATAGTCGAGATCAAACTCCGATTTGGGTGGCTAAGGTTCAGATTGAAGGTAATCATCAAATTAAGACTGAACTTCTGTATGATTTAGTTCATCATTTAGAAAATAAAAATAATGTTCTTGCTGATTTACAACTCGTAACAGATGAGATCACTCACTACTATAAAAAACAAGGTTACTTCTTAGCAAAAGCATATTTACCGAAACAAAAGCTAGAAAATGGGGTGTTAATTATCAGAATATTAGAAGGTCAATTAGGTAAAGTTATCTTAAATAATCAATCAAGTATTCAAGATGAAATTATTTATCGTTATACAAGTCGAATTCCAGTCAATCAAGCATTGCAGCAACAACAGGCGAATAAAACTTTATTATTGATTTCAGATGTACCTAGTGTTGGGCAAATTCAAGCAAATTTACAAGCTGGGGAACAAATAGGACAAACAGATCTGGTATTAGATATACTTGGTCAGAAAGCTATTTCAGGTAGAGTCGGAGTTGATAATGGGGGAAGTAGTTATACGGGGCAATATCGATTTTCAGGATATTTAGAAAGTAATGGATTTATTGGATATGGAGAAAAAATTTCTGCTCAAATACTCAGTAGTGATCAGAACTTGGTTTTAGGAAGCATAAATGCACAATTCCCAATCAGCGGAAATGGCTTAAGTCTAGGGGGGGGTATAGTAGAACCGAATATGAATTAGGTGAGCAGTTTGAATTACTGGAAGTAAAAGGGACTTCTGAAAACTATAATTTACATTTTATTTATCCAGCGATTCGAAGTCAGAAAACGAATCTTAATCTGAAATTATCATTTGAAGAAAGAAAGCTCTTCGATGAGATTGCCGCAACAAATACCGAAACATTAAAAAAAATAGGCGCAAGTCGTATTACATTCAACTTCTCTCGCTTAGATGAATGGGGTATAGGAAATGTAAAAGGCGGCATTAATCAGCTACAGTTTATTACCACATTTGGTAATTTAAATATCAAAAGTCCTTCAGCTTTAAATATTGATCGCTTATCAGCAAAATCACAGGGCAATTTTCATAAATATGAGTGGAAGCTTTCTAGACAACAACGTTTGGGTGCATCATCATGGTTTACTGGAGAACTATATGGACAATTGTCTTCTAAGAATTTAGATTCTGCTGAAAAATTTTCATTTTATCAAATGCGTGCTTATCCCGCTGCGGAAGGTCTTGGTGATCAAGGTTGGGGAGTATCAACAAATTTTTATTATCAGCTTTCTCCCTTTATAAATACATTTTTATTTCAAGATATTGGGCGCATTCAACATAATAAAAAAGTTTACTTAAATGAAAAAAACAATCGATCTTTAGCTAGCACAGGAATTGGCTTGGGAGGCAGCTATAAGTATTGGGATTATAATTTGACTCTAGCATGGAGGAATACATCAACTGCTAAAAGTGATAATGATAAGAATCCTCGTTTCGCATTTCAAGTTGGTTGGAGGTTTTAAAAATGGATTTTAATTCAAAGGATATTTAGATCGTTAGATAAGAATAGGTTCCGCTGCTAATTTTTCTGCCAAATATTGAATGAAGACACTGAGTTTTGGGGGAACATGACGGGTGGGTGGGTAGAGTAACCATGCGCCGCCACTGTAATGGGTCTTAAAATGCCAATCAGGTAAGACCTGAACCAGTGTGCCTTGCTCTAAAGCATGTCGAGCCACGAAGTAAGGCAAACTGGCAATGCCTAAATGTTGTAAAGCGGCACTGAGACGCACGCCTGTATGATTCGCAGCATAACGACCGCGGACAGCAACAGTAATGGATTTCTGTTCTTGCTGGAATTTCCATTTAGAATCATTCGGTTGTTCGCCCAAATAGATACATTGATGCTGTTTTAAGTCGTGTGGATGCTGTGGTATGCCATTTTTCTGCAAATATTCAGGCGTGGCACAGATTAAATGATCAATATCAATTAGTTTTCGCCCCATCAAGCCACCCGGTGGTTGTTCGGTAATGCGAATCGCTAGATCTACACCATCATCAATCAAGTCAATATAGCGGTCTTCCAATAGCAATTGAATATCAATTTTTGGATACAGTGCCAAGAATTCGGGTAGATGCGGATGTAGCATAAAATGCCCAACAGCTTTGGGCACACTGATCCGAATAATACCCTGTGGTTCAATATGAAACTGACCTGAGCTTTCCATCACCGCTTGTGCGGCATTGACCATGTCGACACAGCGTTCATAGACCTGTTGACCACTTTCACTTAAGCGCAGTTTACGGGTCGTGCGATGCAATAAACGTGTACCTAAAGCTCGTTCTAAACGGGCAATCGCACGGCTCACAGCAGATGGGGTTGAACCGAGTTGTCGTGCTGTTTCAGAAAAGCTTTCGGTTTCGACAACTTTGACAAAGGTTGCCATTTCATTTAACAGAACTAGACTTTGATTTGTGCTCATGAAGCAAAAGTTATTTGGATTGTGATTGGATTATCGCGCTTTAAAAATCGCAATACAATCTTTTTCCTGTAGTCATGATGGAGATAAATCAAATGTGGCAGTTGTATGGACATGAGTTTCTGGCCTTGGCATTGATCCATTTTATGGCAGTCGTTTTACCGGGTCCTGATTTTATTATTACAGTACGACAAAGTGTTCGATATGGCTATTTGATTGGTTGTATCACTGCAATCGGCATTGGTGTCGGCATTTCGGTGCATGTTTTTTATACCTTGGTGGGTGTTGGCGTGCTGATCCAGCAAAGTGTCTGGTTAATGTCGGTATTACGCATAGCTGGAGCGGCTTATTTGATTTATTTGGGCTGGCAATGTTTACGTAGTCAACCGAATGCCAATCTGGATATTTTGGCAGGTGAGGTGATGGGTAAACCGAGTTTAATCCAAGCCTTTAATATGGGATTTCTAACCAATGCGCTGAACCCCAAAGCGACAGTTTTCTTTCTGGCGATTTTTACTACCATTGTTAGCCCGACCACACCGTTAAAGATTCAAATTGGTTATGGCATCTGGATGTGTCTAGTCAATGCTGTGTGGTTTATTTTGGTCAGCATTTTGTTTGCTCAGCCAGTTGTACGGAAACGCTTTTTAGAGTTTGGGGTGTATTTTGAGCGGGTAATGGGGGTTATTCTCGGTGTAGTTGCAATACGATTGATTTGGAGTGTTGCATTTGCCTGAACATAAAAAAGACTGCGCTGAGGCAGTCTTTTTTATTAGAGAGGGGTTAGGAACTTAGTTTGTTTCTGGCCAGTTGATGTAAGACTGACACCAGCAAATCAATTTCTTCCGTGGTGTTATAAAACGCCAAAGAAGGGCGCACAGTCTGTTCTACACCAAAACGACGTAAGATCGGCTGAGCGCAATGATGTCCTGAACGTACTGCAATCCCATGTTGATTCAGTGCTTTACCCACTTGCTCTGTCGAATAACCTTCAAGGGTAAAGGACATGACACTGGCTTTGTTTTTCGCCGTGCCAATCGGTCTCAAACCTGCGACACTGCTTAACGCATGCTGACCATATTCCAGTAAGTCATGTTCATAGCGAGCAATATTATGAATGCCAAGGCGCTCAACATATTCCAAAGCAGCACCTAAACCCACCGCATCAGCAATATTACCTGTTCCTGCTTCAAACTTATTTGGGGCAGGTTGGTAAACCACTTGTTCAAAGCTCACATCCTGAATCATATTACCGCCGCCTTCCCAAACGGGCATGGTTTCCAGAATTTCAGGTTTGGCATAGACTGCACCAATACCTGTTGGCCCAAAAACTTTATGCCCTGAGAACACAAAGAAGTCGGTATCAATCGCTTGAACATCGGTTGGCATATGCGAAACAGACTGAGCTCCATCGACCAAGACTCGCACACCTTTGGCATGCGCGATTTTGATCACCTCAGCGACGGGTGTCACCGTACCTAAGGCGTTGGACACTTGGGTAATAGAGATCAGTTTGGTGCGTTCATTGATCAGTTTTGGCAGTTCTTCCAAAATGATTTGGCCAGTATCATCCACTGGAATGACACGGAGTTTGGCACCGACTTTTTTGGTGAGTTGAAACCATGGTACGATATTGGCGTGATGTTCAAGATGCGAAACAATAATTTCATCACCTTCACCAATATTCTGCTCACCCCACGTCTTGGCAATCAGGTTAATCCCTTCAGTCGTACCACGTACAAAAATGATCTCTTTGGATGATTTTGCTCCAATAAAACGAGCTACTACATTACGTGCATGTTCATAGGCATCGGTTGCACGTGCCGCCAGTTCATGTGCGGCACGATGAATATTGGAATTTTCATGCTGATAAAAATAGGCAATACGATCAATCACACTTTGTGGTTTCTGCGTGGTCGCTGCATTATCAAACCAGACCAGAGGACGCCCATTAAGTCGTTCTTGCAGAATGGGGAAGTCACGACGAATCGCTTGAATATCCAAAGGTTGAGCGGCATTGGCTACAAACTGCGGTTGTGAAGGCTGGTAATTGAAAAACGCCGTATTGCTTTGTGGTAAATCTAAAAAGTAGAAACCTGTAGAGGTAGGACTTTTAGGTTGGGCTGAACTTGGTTGATCTTGCTGTAACAAGCATTTTAGAGCATCGCCGTGTGGTAATTGAAATGATTGTGCAGTCGCAAAACTGGCAGCATCAAATTCAGAGCTTGATGTGCTGGACGCTGCAAAATCATTTAAAAAATAAAATGGTGATGCCTCACTTGCCGATGGGCTAGAAGGTTCAACCAAAGGCACATTCGGTGCACTATGAATGGCCTGTGGAAAATTCGGTTCAATCGGTGGACGAGGTAAATTTGCTCCCCCAACCACTGGCGCAGAAGCAATGGCACGACGTTCAGGATAGTCGGGATAGTTTGGAATATGCTCAGGATATTCTGGGTTTAAACTTTTTTCATAAGCAATATTGGGCGCACGACCACTGAGCGCAGCTAAAGGTTCAGCAGGCTGGGGTTGATGGGGAGGTGTACCGACATTCGGCAAGTCCAAATTCAAACCAGAGGAATGACCACTGCCAGAATTTGGCAGGGCAGCAAAAAATTCAGAGGCAAGCCGTGAAAGTGTTGCTTCATCTGGGAAGTTGGACGGTGGGCTAACACCGACCCCTTCAGAACCCGTTGGACTACCATGTACATTACTTGTAGTTAACTGGGTAGTCATGATATTTGTCCACCTCCACATCTTCGAGCACAGCCAACGCATCCTCAGTCAATACCGCCAATGAGCAGTACAGTGAGATCAGATAAGACGCAATCGCATTGCGGTTGATGCCCATGAAGCGTACAGAAAGGCCAGGGGATTGCTCACCTGCCAAGCCCGGTTGGAATAATCCCACTACACCTTGGCGTTTTTCACCCACACGCAGTAACAAAATTTTGGTTTTACCGTCTTCTACAGGAATCTTATTCGATGGAATCAGTGGAACACCGCGCCATGTGATGAACTGTGAACCGAATAAACTCACGGTTGGTGGTGGAACACCACGACGGGTACATTCACGACCGAATGCAGCAATCGCATCTGGGTGGGCAAGGAAGAAACCTGGTTCTTTCCAGACTTTACGGAGTAAATCATCAAAATCATCTGGCGTTGGTGGACCATTCAGAGTAGAGATACGTTGGTCATCTGCCACGCTTGCCAATAAACCATATTCAGGGTTATTGATCAGCTCGCTTTCTTGACGTTCTTTAATGGTTTCAATGGTTAAGCGTAATTGTTCTTTAATTTGATCGTGTGGACTGCTGTAGAGATCGGCGACACGAGTATGAATATCTAAAACGGTAGAAACACCATTTAAGAAATATTCACGTGGTTGCGCATCATAATCCACAAAAGTTTGTGGCAAAGTAGCTTCATCACGTTGTGTGCACGCGACTTGGATATCGTCGGTATTGCTGACACGGTTAACACGATAAATACCTGCTTCAACAGGAATCCATTGCAATAAATGTGTGAGCCAACGTGGAGTAATGGTCGAAAGTTGTGGAACGGTCTTGGTTGCATTGGCAAGCTGTCTAGCTGCATGATCACCAAGTGCAAGTTGAACTTTATCGTTGGTTTTTGCCATGAATAAATTTTCCTATTGTGTTTGGCTTTGTTGATAAAATTGTTTTATTTAAATAATGCTCAATGAGTTATTCAATAAATCTAAAAAATAATTGAAGTTAGTAAATTATTAATATGAGATAAATCTTATTTATTACTCATAAGAATATAGTTGTGAAAAATAAATATATTGAGCATGTAAAATATTTATTATTTAAAATAAATAAATGCCTTTTAATAAGGTTCTATTAAACTTTATTGCTATATATAAATTCACTTGGTGATTGTAAAATTTGACTACCTGCTGCCACGCTATGTGTTAGCCAAACATTTCCTCCAATAATTGAACCTTTACCAATCGTGATATGACCTAAAATAGTCGCGCCTGCATAAATCACCACTTGATCTTCCACAATTGGGTGGCGAGCGTAATCTTTCTTCAATGCACCATCATCGGTTAGCTCGAAACGCTTCGCACCTAGAGTAACTACTTGATAAATCCGCACATATTCACCAATCACCGAAGTTTCTCCAATCACTACGCCAGTTCCATGATCGATAAAAAAACCTTTGCCAATTTTCGCGCCAGGATGGATATCAATTCCTGTTGCAGAATGTGCTAATTCGGAAATAATTCGAGAGAGCAAAGGAACACTTGGGTAGAGCTGATGTGCTATGCGATGGTATATAATCGCGAAAATACCGGGATAACAAAGTAAGACCTCATCGACACTATGTGCAGCAGGATCACCTTCATAAGCCGCACAGACATCGGCATCTAATAAACGTCGAATGTCAGGTAGGGTATTGGCAAAATCTTGTACAATTGTTTGAGCTAGTATGATTTGTTGTTCGTAGAGCAGACGTTCGTTATTTGAAACTGGAATGGGCTTAACACGGCTTTTAGCTTCATAATTTAATGCGAGCTTGACTTGTGAAAATAACTCGCTAAGCACACGGTCAAGTGTGTAGGCAATATAATAATCTTCAGTTTCTTGTTTTAAGTCACTAGGACCAAGTCGCATTGGAAACAAGATGCCGCATAAGTCATCTAAGATTGATTTAAGAGATTCTTTCGAAGGCAGCTCACGCCCACCAAATTCTTTAATTCGATGTTGTTGTTCTCTCCATTCATGTCGTGCAAGTTGCAAACCTTCAATGACAGGTTGTATTTTCCATTGGCTCATGCGTTTTCCTTGCGAATTAAATTAAAAAGAGTCTTCAGATTTGATTTTTATTTAACTTTAATCTTGTACCCAAGGTAGGTGATGTATACGCCAGCCGTTGGTTTGATTGCGTTGTTGTTGCTCGTTCAAATCACCTTCAAAGCCTTCAAGAACGTTATAAACTTGCGCAAAGCCTGCACTAAATGCAGCCGTTGCAGCTAAGGCAGAACGTTTGCCACTGCGACATAAAAGTAAAATGGTTTTATCTTTGCCAATTTTGCTATCCAACTCTTTTAGGAATCTTGGATTTCGATTAAAGCTCGTGCCAGTAGCCCAAGCGATGTGAATACTTTCAGGAACATAACCTACAAACACACGCTCTTCGTTGGTACGTACATCGACTAAAACAGCTAGACCTTGCTCAATCAAATACCAAGCATCTGTGGGTGGTATGCTTCCAGTAAAATCGAGTTCATTTTCCTCAGCATAATGTTGAGCACGTTGTAATATTTCTAGTGGATTTTTTGATAAACCATCAGTAGCAGAGCTGGATTCTACAGTTTGGGTAGAATCAAATTGAGCATTCATTTTTATGACCTTTAATACAGCTTTGGAATATTTTTATCTTATTTATATTTTTAAATGCTGTGAAATAATCAAAATTTATTTATATATCTAAATAAGATAAATAAGCGAACCATTTAAATAAATTATGAATATATAAATTTATTATGAACTTTTAAAATGCTTTCGAAATGATATAACGGGGCATGATTTGATTTTGTTTTAGATCACTTTGTTTCTAAAATAATTTGGCATTTCAATTGGGAGGAATATTGAAAATATTTTAAAGCTTCGCTCAGAGATGAGTTGCAGAAAATGATTTTATAAGGTGTCGAATTTGAAAAACAACATGTTAAACTAGGCTACTTGTCTTTTAGTACACATGATTTTCTCTATGTTTCAACAAGAAATCTCTCAACTCAACCTACAACAATTCAAAGCAGGTGAGAAACGCTGGATTGGTTCCTTACTCGGATCTTCAGCAGCATTATTATTCAAAGAAATTGCGACGCAAAGTTCAAATCTTTATATGATTGTAGCGAGAAATAATCAACATCTCGCACAACTCGAAAGTGAGCTTGAGTTTTATGGCATCAAACCCATCATTTTTCCCGATTGGGAAATTCTACCTTATGACCGTTTATCTCCTCATCAAGACATTGTTTCCGAACGGTTATCCATTTTATCGAATATGCCTCAAAAAGGTATTTTACTGATTTCTGCCAGTACATTGGCACAACGGGTTGCACCATACGCTTGGGTTGTTGGTGAGCACTTTGATATTAAAGTTGGACAAAGACTTGATTTAGAATCGCAAAAAAAGCAATTGGTTCAAGCGGGCTATCGTTTAGTAGATACCGTTTATGATCATGGTGAATTTGCAGTTCGTGGCAGTATCATGGATATTTTTGCTTCTGGACAAAATGAACCCATTCGGATTGATTTATTTGATGATGAGATCGAGAGTTTAAAATTCTTTGACCCTGAAACACAAAGAACCACTGAATCCTTAAAAAATTTCACCGTTTTGCCTGCTAAAGAGTTTCCTTTGAAAGAGGGGCGATCAATTTTTAGAGATCGTTACGCAGAAAGCTTTCCGACTGCAAACCCAAAGAAAAATCCAATTTACCAAGATGCACTAGAAGGAATTGCAACACCTGGTTTGGAGTTTTATCTGCCTTTGTTCTTTGATAAGAGTTTGATGGAAGCACAAAGTATATTCACTACGTACTTACCAAAAAATTGCGTTGTCATTACAAATAACGAAGTTGAAGATGAATTAATTAACTTTTGGAAAGAAGTGGTAAGACGTTATGAAGATCGCCGTCATAACATAGATCAACCTATTCTTCCGCCAGAAGATTTGTTTTTAATGCCGAATCATATATTACAAGCATTAAATCAATTTCCTAGAATTATCGCGTCAGCTGAAATATTTGATCAGAAAGCTGGGGTTTTGAATCTTTCTGCTGAACAGCCACCCAAACTTGCAGTTGATCCTAAAAAACCACAACCTTTCGAAGCAGTTAAACAATACATCGATCAAGCCCAGCATCCAGTTCTGTTAGTCGCGGAAAGTGCTGGTCGTCGCGAAACGTTAAAAGATGCTTTACGTTCAGTATTGGGCGATATTCAAAATGTTGAAAGTTTTGCTAAGTTCCAATCTGAAAAATTACAAGTTGCCATTACCAGCGCGCCTCTAGACAGGGGGTTGTTGCTGAGTCATCAGCTTTCAGTTATTTCTGAAAATCAACTCTATGAACACCGCGTAGTACAACGCCGTCGCAAGCGTCAACAAGACGTATCCGAAGAGTTTTTAATCCGTAGTTTGACTGAACTCAATATTGGCGCACCTGTTGTTCATATTGATCATGGTGTTGGTCGTTATGCAGGATTAATTACTTTAGAAATAGATCAACAAGATCATGAATTTTTGCAGCTAGATTATGCAGATGGTGCAAAAGTTTATGTGCCTGTGACGAACTTGCATCTGATCAGTCGTTATAGTGGTGGTGATCCAGATCTTGCACCTTTACACAAGCTCGGGACGGACACTTGGAGTAAAGCAAAACGTAAAGCATTAGAACAAATTCATGATGTAGCAGCAGAATTATTACATATCCAAGCACGTCGTCAGTCTAAGCCCGGCTTCGCGTTTGAACTTGACCATACAGGTTATATGCAGTTTTCGAGTGGTTTTGCTTATGAGGAAACTTTAGACCAAGCAAATGCAATTGAAGCTACATTACACGATATGCAATTGGCTAAACCAATGGATCGTTTGGTGTGTGGCGATGTTGGTTTTGGTAAAACAGAAGTTGCGATGCGAGCCGCTTTTGTTGCGGTTCAAAATAATAAACAAGTTGCAGTTTTAGTACCGACCACCTTATTAGCCCAACAACATTTTGAGTCATTTAAAGATCGATTTGCTGACACAGCTGTACGTATTGAGGTGCTTTCTCGTTTTGGTAGTAATAAAACGCACCTGAAAATCATTGAAGATTTGGCTGAAGGTAAAGTAGATATTGTTGTTGGTACGCATAAAATTTTGCAAGAGAATATACAATTCAAAAATCTTGGTTTAATGATTGTAGATGAAGAACATCGTTTTGGTGTTCGAGATAAAGAGCGAATCAAAGCCCTTCGAGCAGATGTTGATATGCTGACTTTAACGGCTACGCCAATTCCGCGCACCTTGAATATGGCTTTTTCTGGTATGCGCGATTTATCGATTATCGCAACACCACCAGCACGCCGTTTGGCAGTAAAAACTTTTGTTCAAGAGCATACTGATGATTCAGTCAAAGAGGCGATTCTTCGAGAGCTGTTGCGTGGTGGACAGGTTTATTTACTCCATAATGAAGTTGATACGATTGAACGCGCTGCCGAAACTATTCGAAATTTAGTTCCTGAAGCACGTGTTGCTGTTGCACATGGTCAAATGCGAGAACGTGAACTCGAACAAGTCATGCAACAGTTCTATCATAAAGAATACAATGTATTGGTGTGCTCAACGATTATTGAAACAGGTATTGATGTACCAAATGCCAATACAATTATTATTGAGCGGGCAGATAAATTAGGACTTGCACAGTTGCATCAATTACGTGGTCGTGTCGGACGTTCACATCACCAAGCTTATGCGTATTTATTTGTGCCATCATTTAAACATTTAAAAGGTGATGCAGAAAAACGTTTGGATGCAATTCAACGTGCTTCAACTTTGGGTGCGGGTTTTATGTTGGCAACCGAAGACTTGGAAATACGTGGAGCAGGCGAGTTATTGGGTGAGCAACAAAGTGGTTCGATGCAAGCGATTGGATATAGTTTGTATATGGAAATGCTTGAAAAAGCGACTAAAGCCATTCAAAAAGGTAAAACACCAAACTTTGATTCACCACTGTCATTGACTGCTGAAATTAGTTTGCATATGCCAGCATTAATTCCAGATGATTATTTGGGTGATGTACACCAACGTTTATTGTTCTATAAGCGTATTAGTAATACCGATAGTCAAGAAAAGCTTGATAACATTCGAATGGAGTTGATTGATCGTTTTGGGATACCGCCACAACCAGTAAAACAACTGTTTAGTGTTCATCAAGTGCGTTTGAGAGCTGAGCAACTTGGTATTACGAAAATAGATATGAACAGCAATGGTGGTTATATCGAATTCGCACCTGATACGCCTGTGCAGGCGATGAGCATCATTCAACTTATGCAAAAAAATCCAACCCATTACAGGATGGAAGGTGGTCAGCGTCTTAAAGTGACGGTGCAATTAGCGGAATACGATAAACGAATTCAGTTCATCAATGATCTTTTAAGTAAGCTGTTAGCTGAGTTGAAAAGTTAGTTGAAAAGTGGATTTTTGCTGCTTAAATGAGCATGTGTAATGCTTTGAAATTGAAGAATCATCTTTTGGTCAGATGTATGCAGAATAAATGAGGAAAATCATTGTTATTTGTAATCAAACAGGTTACTAATAATATTCACATCAAAACTGATGTGGTAGTATTGATCATCATTATTTTGCATCATTTATAAAGATATGTTTAGTTTGCATCCACAACTTGCTCAAGATACATTTTTTGTAGGCGACTTTCCGCTTTCAACATGTCGTTTAATGAATGATATGCAATTCCCTTGGTTGATACTTGTACCTCGTGTACCTGGTATCACAGAGTTATATGAACTCAGCCAAGCAGATCAAGAACAGTTCTTGCGCGAATCAAGCTGGTTATCTAGTCAATTAGCGCGAGTTTTCCGTGCAGATAAGATGAATGTTGCAGCATTGGGGAATATGGTTCCTCAGTTACATTTTCATCATGTTGTACGTTATCAAAATGATGTTGCATGGCCTAAGCCAGTTTGGGGAACACCTGCAGTGCCATATAGTAATGATGTGTTGGCTCATATGCGTCAAACATTAATGCTTGCATTACGTGGTCAAGGTGATATGCCTTTCGATTGGCGTATGGACTAATTCACTCAGTAAAATAAAAACATCTTCTATAATAAGAAAGGAGGATAGAGTGCCACTAGATAGGTTAATTGATAAAGAACCTAGGCAGTTCGCATACTTCCATCGTTTGATGGGATATTCGATTCTGTCACTTATTTTGGTAATTTATACATTTACCTCTTCGAGTGCTAGCTATCAACTTTATATCCTTCCTTTATTATTAGTTTATTTTCTATTTTGTCCTCGATTGGAAAAGTGGCTGCAATATAAGTTTGATAAAAATACTGAAAAAAATGTTCTTTTTGCTTGTGAAGCAGTCATTGTTGCAATTGTTCTCTCGGGTATACATCTTAGTTTAGTTCCTACGTTTACCATTCTATTCGCTTTACTCTATGTCGGTTTAAATAACAAAATCACCTTACCAATTTCCTGTCTTATTGGTCTTATCGGTGTTTTAACATTCTATTTCTGTACCTATTTCCTATTTGGTGCGGAAGAATACTTTGAACCAACCAATCCAGAGCTAACAGTGGTTAGCTTACTAGGGTTGATGATGTTTATTGTGATTGGTAATTACTACCAACATCGTCGTTTAGATATCTTAGGACAACAGCGTCAGCATTATCATAATCAAATGACGCGATATATTGCTTTTGCGAATCAATTAAGTCGCTACGCGCCCTTACAGTTATGGCAATCTATTATGCGTGGCGAAGCTGAAGCTAAAATTGAATATAAACGTAAAAAACTCACCATATTCTTTTCAGATATTCAAGGTTTCACCGAATTATCAGAAACACTTATTCCAGATGATTTAGCATTTCTGCTTAATGATTATCTGAGTCACATGACTGAGATTGCTAAGCAATACGAAGCGACTGTTGATAAATTCATGGGTGATGCCATTCTTATTTTCTTCGGAGATCCAAACTCGCAAGGTGTAGAGCCAGATGCGAAATCTTGTGTAGAAATGGCCATTGCTATGCGTCAGCAAATGAAATTGTTACGTGAACGTTGGAAGAAAATGGGTTATCCAGCTTTGCATATTCGTATGGGGATTAGTACGGGTTATTGTCACGTCGGCAATTATGGTGCTTCACATCGTATGGCTTATACAATTGTAGGGCGTGATGTAAACTTGGCTGCTCGATTACAATCCGCGGCAGAAGTGGATGAAATCTTAATTGCTGATGATACACATCAACTGATTAAAAATGAGTTTTTATGTGTTCCTAAAGTACCTATTTATTTAAAAGGTATACAAGGGCCTGTGAAAACTTGGCAAGTGATGGAAAAATTCACGGGTAAAAAGTCGGATACGCAAAAATGGTTCGACTTTGAATACAAGGGTTTTCACTTGGTGTTGAATCTTGAAGAGGTTCAGAATTATGAATATCCTGAGTTGGTTGAAATCTTAGAGAAAATGATTCAAAGAATTAAGACTCAACAAAAAATTACGAATGCACAAGGCATCCCGCGACTTACCTTAGATGATGAAGTGAAACAAACATAACTTATCAGTTATTACAGTCATAAAAAAACTCCTCTTAAAAGAGGAGTTTTTGATTTGGAAATAGATTAATGATTCTCTGAAGCGTGGTTAATGGTGTATTTAGGAATTTCAATTTCTAAATCTTCATCAACAATTTTAACTTGGCATGAAAGGCGAGAATCAGGCTCTAAACCCCATGCACGATCAAGTAAATCTGCTTCAACGTCATTCATTTCTTCAAGACTATCAAAACCTCTGCGCACGACCACATGGCATGTTGTACATGCAGCAGACATGTCGCAAGCATGTTCAATTTTAATACCTTGTTTTAATAAACTTTGGCATAAATTGGCGTTTTGTTCGACTTCAAATTCTGCCCCTTCAGGACAGATTTGTGCATGAGGAAGAACTTTAATACGTGGCATATTGATCACCTATACCTTTAATTTGAGTTAGACCAATCTTCAAGTTTTGTACCCTTCAAGGCATGGTCAATATGTCGATTCATACGCAGTGCAGCAAATGCATCGCTGTGAATTTTAAGTTGTTGAACGGCATGCTCAATTGCTTCAAGCTCATTGGTTTTTAGACGTGCTTTAAGTGCTTCTGCTGCTAAAATTAAATCTCTAGCTTGTTGCTGAGAGAGTAAATCAGTGTCAGCTTTTAAGGCTTGTTCCAATGCTTCTAATTCGCGTTGTGCTTCAACCTTAGTTTCTTGCAAATGACGAAGCTGTTTATCTTCTTCAGCATGTTTGAAACCTTCGACCAATAAGCGTTCTGTATCTGTTTCTGACAATCCATAAGATGGTTTGATATCAATTTGTGCTTGAACACCAGAGGTTGTTTCTTTGGCAGATACAGTGAGTAGACCATCAGCATCAACTTGGAACGTCACTTCAATACGTGCTTGACCCGCGGTCATAGGAGGAATGCCGTGTAAAACAAAACGACCTAATGATCGGCAATGTTCAACTAAATCGCGTTCACCTTGAACTACATGAATCAACATCGCTGTTTGACCATCTTGATATGTAGTAAATTCTTGACGACGAGCAACAGGAATCGCTGTATTACGTGAAATTAAACGTTCAACCAAACCGCCCATCGTTTCTAAACCAAGAGAAAGAGGCGTAACATCAAGCAGCAATGAACCATCTTGGCTATTACCAATCAATTGGTTGGCAGTGATTGAGGCACCAATAGCAACTACTTCATCTGGATTGATGGTGCATAATGGTTCACGTTCAAATAATTCACGTACAGCTTTTTGTACTGCATATGAACGTGTTGAACCACCAACTAAAACGACATGTTCAATATCATCTAGTTCTAATTTGGCATCACGTAATACGCGTTTACACACGCTCATCGTTTTATCAAGTGCAACCTGAATGATTGATTCAAATGTTGAACGATCTAAGGTTAAAAGATTGTCGAGTAATTTTAACTCAGCAGACTGATGTTCAGTTAAATACTCTTTTGCTTGACGAGCAGCAATGATAAAAACAGCGTATTCTTCATCGCTTAGAGTATCGATATTGAGTTGTTTTTTTGCCCATTTAACAATTAGACGATCAAGATCATCACCACCTAGAGCCGTATGACCACCCGTCGCTAGAACTTCAAAAACACCTTCTGAGAATCGTAAAATTGACACATCAAAAGTACCACCACCTAAATCATAAATCACATAATTACGATCAGTGCTAAGGTTAGTCTCTTGATCTAATCCATAAGCAACAGCAGCAGCAGTAGGTTCATTGAGCAATCGTAAAACATTTAAGCCTGCAAGTTGAGCTGCGTCTCGAGTTGCTTGACGTTGGGCTTCATCAAAATATGCAGGAACTGTAATGACTGCGCCATTTACAGGATTTTTCAAACTTGTTTCTGCTCGGTCTTTTAATTGTTTTAAAATTTCAGCAGAAATTTCGACTGGTGTTTTACGTCCTGCGGCGGTTTCAAATGCAGGCATTTCATTTTCAGCACCTGTAAGCGTATATGGATGCTGAAATTTAATATCTGCTTGTGAACGCCCCATAAAGCGTTTAACAGAAACAACAGTATTTTTAGGATCTACCAACATAAAAGGTTTGGCTTCATAACCAAAAGTGGTCACATCCTTGGCAAAATGAACAATAGAGGGCAACAACACTCTATCTTTATCATCTTGAAGAACTTTCGGTTTTCCCGATAGCACTGTCGCCACTAGAGAGTGGGTTGTCCCTAAGTCAATGCCAATCGCAATACGGTGCTGATGTGGGGCAGTCGCTTGACCTGGTTCAGCAATTTGCAAAAGTGCCATGCGTGAGATATCCCTTGAAAATAATTGGTAACAGCGGACTAAAAATCATCATCTAGATTGAAGCTATCGTCATCATCAAGCATGCGATCTTCAGCTTTTTCAATATCATTGACTACGCGTTGGAAGAAACGTAACTTGCGAACTGTATCACGTGCTTCAGCCCAATCTTCCTCAGAATAATCAATTTTAAATTCACGAATGAGACCATCAATCCATTGCTGAATTTCAACTTTCAATGTTTCAAGTTGTGTCGTAGAAGATGCCTCATCGAGTTGTTCACGCATTTCAAGTGCTGATTGCAAAAACTCAAAGTCGCTGATCGATTGGTCAAGATGATGATCTTGTTTTTTTAAGGCAAGCAGGTAGGCTGCACGACTATCAACTTGAGACAGTACTTTATAAGCCTGATTAATATTACTTGACTGGATCAAAGCTTGATCTTTATCGATGGCTTTATCTGGATGATATTGCTGTTGCAAATTTAAAAATTGTTTCTTTAAAATTGCTAAATCTATATCGAGTGCTTCTGGTAGTTGGAACAACTCAAAATGATTCATGGGAGATGAATTCCGCTAGTGGTAAATACATCAAAACAGTGCGGAACACACTGTTTTGAAGAAAAAGAAAAAGGGAGTGGGTTAAACAGTAAATGATTCACCGCAACCACATTCACCCTTTTGATTTGGGTTACTAAATTCAAAACCTTCATTGAGACCATTTTTGACATAGTCCATCTCTAAACCATCGAGATAAACTAAGCTTTTAGGGTCAACAAAAACTTTTACACCGAATTGCTCAAATATTTGATCATGTGAATCAACAGCGTCCACAAATTCAAGTACATAAGCCAATCCAGAACAACCCGAAGTTTTCACACCAACACGAATGCCTTCACCCTTACCACGATTTTGTAGGTAATTGCTGATGTGAGTCGCAGCATTTTCAGTTAAATGGATCATGAAAACTCCAATGTTTTTTCGGTAATCACACAGCTTTCGCTTTTTTGCCGCGATAGTCTTCGATCGCAGCTTTAATTGCATCTTCAGCCAATACAGAGCAGTGAACTTTTACTGGTGGCAGAGCAAGCTCAGTTGCAATGTCGATGTTCTTGATTGTTTGCGCTTCATCAAGAGTCTTGCCTTTCAACCACTCAGTTACAAGTGAGCTTGATGCAATTGCAGAACCACAACCATAAGTTTTAAAGCGTGCTTCTTCGATTACGCCATTATCGTCGACTTGAATCTGTAAGCGCATAACATCGCCACAAGCTGGTGCGCCGACCATACCTGTACCTACGTTTTCTGCATTCTTGTCTAATACGCCAACATTACGAGGGTTTTCGTAATGATCAATTACTTTTTCGCTATAAGCCATGTTGCTTCTCCAAAACTCGGGGTCAGCCTAATATTAATTAATATGAGGGTGAAAACACATTTTTCAATTGAAAGTTCAATGAATTAGTGTTCAGCCCATTCAACTGTTGAAAGGTCAATACCTTCTTTATACATATCCCAAAGCGGAGAAAGTTCACGAAGTTTCTCAACAGCAGCTTTGGTAATTGTTAACACGTGATCAATATCTGCTTCAGTTGTGTATTTACCAAAACTAAAACGAATTGAACTGTGTGCTAGCTCATCAGATAAACCTAAAGCACGTAGTACATAAGAAGGCTCTAATGTTGCAGATGTACATGCAGAACCACTTGAAACTGCTGCATCTTTTAATGCCATCATCAATGACTCACCTTCAACAAAGTTAAAGCTGACATTCAAATAGTTTGCAACATTCTGAGTAGGGTGGCCGTTTAAGAATACTTGCTCTAAATCTTGTAAACCATTCCAAAGTTTGTCACGTAATTTGCGAATACGTTCTTGCTCGGCATGCATTGTTTTGCCTGCAATTTCAAACGCTTCACCCATACCCACGATTTGATGAGTTGGTAAAGTACCAGAACGCATACCACGCTCATGTCCACCACCATGCATTTGGGCTTTTAGTCGAACACGTGGACTACGACGAACAAAAAGTGCACCGATACCTTTTGGACCATAAATTTTATGACCAGAGAAACTCATTAAATCAACTTTCATCGTTGAAAGATCGATGTCAACTTTTCCAGCAGCTTGAGCAGCATCGACATGTAAGAATGTCTTATTAGCACGTGTTAACTCACCAATTGCTGCAACATCAGTAATCGTACCGATTTCGTTGTTCACCATCATAAGTGAAACAAGAATAGTATCTGGACGTAATGCAGCTTGAACCATTTCAGGTGTAATTAAACCTGTACGTGGTTCAGGCTCTAAATATGTAATTTCAAAACCTTGCTCTTCAAGTTCACGACAAGTATCGAGAACCGCTTTGTGTTCAATTTTACTTGTAATAATGTGTTTGCCTTTAGAAACATAAAACTGAGCAATACCTTTTAATGCTAAGTTGTCAGATTCAGTTGCACCTGAAGTCCAAACGATTTCACGTGGATCTGCTTTGATTAGATTTGCAACTTGCTCACGTGCATATTCAGCTTTTTCTTCAGACTGCCAGCCATAGGCATGTGAACGTGAAGCGGGATTACCAAAAGTTCCTTCGAACGTTAAGCACTCCATCATTTTTTCTGCAACTTCAGGCAGAACAGGAGTGGTTGCTGCGTAATCAAGATAAATTGGACGTTTCATGTCAAATACCTGTAACCGATAGGAGGGCTGAATCTAAGCTAACTGTGTTTTGACGCAAAGCAACAGTTTGTACATTGTCGCGTGCGATAAGATCAGCAAGAGAGATTTTTGCAAGATAATCGGCAATATGGTGGGAGAGTTCTTGCCATAAGTCATGCGTTAAACACATCGCACCATTTTGGCAGTTGCCTTTATGATCGCAACGGGTCGCATCAACAGTTTCATTTACAGCTTCGATGATTTCTAGCACAGTAATTTCAGTGGAATTGCGCGCAAGATGATAACCACCATTTGCTCCGCGTACACTTGAAACTAAGCCATGACGTTTAAGTTTTGCGAATAACTGTTCTAAATAAGCGACTGATATGGATTGACGAGCTGCAATTTCTGCAAGCGTTATCGTTTGTTCAGTTGGCTGCAAAGCTAAATCAAGTAGAGCAGTCACTGCGTAACGACCGCGAGTTGTAAGACGCATGATTCGGTACACATGGTTAGACTAGATGTCTAAATTTTATGAATTCCGACTAAAATAGTCAAGTTTTTTTAATTGGGAATATCAATCAGAAACATGAAATATGTTTTAATTATTATGCCCATAGATTATACACAAAATATGCAATAAAAATAAAGCTTAATACAGCAAAGCTGATATTGATTAAACGTTGACGTTTTTGCATACGTTGTATGCGATTTTTATATTGTTTAACTTCGACTAATAGCGTGTTAATTTCCGAGCGTTGTTCATCAATTTTATCTAAAAGAGGTGCTACGCGTTGCTGAGATGCTACTGCTTCAGCATCGTCGTTAAACACACTAAGCCATTGTTTCCAATTCGATAATATACTGCTTAAAGTAAGGTGAGGGACTAAATCAAGCCATTCCTCAATAAGTGTACTGTCACCTAAAATACGCATATTGGAAATGCTACGTTGATTGTTAAACACAAAGATCTTAATTAAATCGATGAGTGTGCTATTAATCTCTAAATCAATTTGACGATCTAATACTTTAGTATCAAACAGAAGACCTTTTTCAGTAAATTGAATATAAAAATCAAAAAAGGGGATGTAGCTATTAACTCGAATAGTGACTTTTCGATCGATGAGTTTCTTGGCTTGAAGGCGTAAAGCAGCATCATGCGTAAGGATGAAAGAAAAAAAAGTTTCTAAAACAATGATGACAATGTTTAGCAACAAATCGGGATGTTTATGTCTTTGTTGCGTATCGCTCATAAGTCTATTTTTCCTTACCAATCAATTTATAAAGCCAAAGTATGTAAACAGTGAGTATCCTTACTCGATTGTTAAAAATAATTTACATGACTTTATTGCTTTGTAGAACAGTTTTTTAAAACGATCAAGTCTTAACTTTGATATTATAAAAACATTTTTATGGTTAAATACGACATACAGTTTGTAAAGTGCTTGGGAGCATGGGTCTATGGATAACTCAAATACAGAAAATACGGGTGAAGACGAAGAGGTGAAAACCAAACTAAAATCAAAGAGTTCTAAAAAATCTGCGCTCGATTTCAAAAAATATACACAACAGATTTGGTTGGCAGGATTAGGTGCTTTTTCACGTGCTGAAGAGGAAGGAAATAAATTATTCGACTCTTTAGTCAAGGTTGGAGAAGAGCTTGAATCTAAAACTGTTGACTTCGCTGATAATACTGTTGGCAAAGTGACAGAGAAAGCTAAAGAGTCAGTAACAGATACCAAAGACAAAGTTGAGAAAATCTTAGATACTGGTGTAAATCATTCTTTGAATCGTATTGGACTGGTTACTCCTAAAGATCTTCAGCACATCGAACAACTTTTAGTACAACTGCATATTAAGGTTGATGCGTTGATTGAAGAAAATAACGAGTTAAAGTCTAAATTGAATAAAAAGTAAAAAAATTAAAGGCACTCGTCTGTTTATGTCGTATTTCAGTATTTATTTTTACTAAATAGCCTTTCTAGTATTGCGTTATCCCCCAAAGCATTGCTATAAAGGCGTCATGGCCTTTTAAACTATAGCCTTGGATCTTAACAAACGATATTAAGAGGATATTTTTTATCATGAATAAATCAGAATTAATTGATGCGATTGCTGAAAAAGGGGGAGTATCTAAATC
>Ga0209599_10000518_pt1 | contig 24521 bp, 21 predicted proteins | sample Shrwel_input2_FT_FD_187534 | JGI IMG/M metagenome (GOLD analysis project Ga0209599, IMG submission 187534) | Subsurface microbial communities from deep shales in Ohio, USA - Utica-3 well 1 S input2 FT (SPAdes) (version 2) ... | reverse complement strand
GTAAACTTCTCGCACAGAGCTAAGGGGTCAGGCCGTACCCTCATGCCAGCGTAACTAGACTCGAGCCTTTCGGGCGTTTTTAGTTACGCCTTCTCTCATGGTACGGCCTGACCCCGTATTCGGCCCCGACGGCCTTGCCTCACTCTCAAGCCTGGAAGCTAACCCTGGCGCGTCGCATGCGCGACACCCATGGCGTCCCGGCCAGCTGGATCGCCCGGCGGATGGGCTTCGATTCGGTCTCATACCTTCGTAAACTTCTCGCACAGAGCTAAGGGGTCAGGCCGTACCCTCATGCCAGCGTAACTAGACTCGAGCCTTTCGGGCGTTTTTAGTTACGCCTTCTCTCATGGTACGGCCTGACCCCGTATTCGGCCCCCTAAGTTAATTACCCTACGACAGGTTGGCGCACGAGACACTTAATCACGTCATGATTGTCTCATTACATATACTTTAACAATAGAATTACACTGGTTAATATATATCATAAGTTACTGATAAGCAATAGGTTATGACTACATTTGTGTCCTTTCGCACATTGGCACGAATACTGATTATATGTTCACTCACATCCCTAAACCATGGCAACTGCACAACAAATCCAGGAACTTCAAAATATCGTTGGCCAAATCAATGGACTCAACCGCGAAACGCTCATCAAACGCGATAAGTGGGGCGAAATTACGTTTGAGAAATCTAAAGGGGAATTCAGCCAGGTCTTTTGGTTCTCCGATCAAATCAAGTCTTACCCACTGGATGCTCTACCTGATTCTATAGTGGTCACCATGGTCCGGTACTTGGGAGAGGTCTGGAGCAGACTCAAGGCAATCGACAGTTTTAGCATTAATCAGGGAAACGCAGCGGCGACCAGCACGCAGCTCTCACAGGATTTGCGTAACAGCGCCGATCAACTCTTTGTTAACTGTGCACAATGGATTCCATTTCTTGCCCATCAAAACGGAGATGTTGTTCGCAACATCAACGCACTTGTTGAGCGAACGAAAGAAGCAGGACAAATTCTAGAAAAAAGCCGAGCTCAGTGCGCAGAGAAACAGGATGAGGTGCAAAAAATCGTTCAGGCAGCACGTGATGCATCTGCCGGCGCTGGAGCCGCAGTTTTCACTAAGGACTTCGAAGAAGAATCCGTAAAGCTGGCTTCGGATGCCCGGAATTGGCTTATTGCCACAGTTATAATGATAGCCGTTACGGTTTCTCTAGCCGCCATATTCTGGGCATTGACCGAGGTTGGATTGGATCAAGGGCAAGTATTTCAAAAGCTTACTACCAAGGTGTTCGCTCTAGCGCTCATGTTGAGTGGCACATTGTGGTGCGGCAAATGCTACAAGGCGCTTACTCACCTGGTCATCGTCAATAGACATAGAGCCCTCAGCCTTCGCACCTTACAGGCATTTTCGAACGCGGCGGCCGATGCACAAACTAAAGACGCAGTTCTTCTTGAAGCTACTCGCTCGATTTTTGGGAATGTGCCCACCGGATACGTCGAAGGGGCTGCCACAGACAACGACCATAAGGTCGTCGAAATCGTGCGCAGCGTTATGCCAAAATCTTAATTCCAGAAACGATATGTCACGAATTGTTAGATTTGCGGTTAAGAATACCTATCTGGTACCCGCTTCAAAAGACCACCAGACGCTTGCGTTCGCGGAGGCTGCCTGTTCTTCAAAAGAAGGAATAGATCTCGAATTTATAATACGTGTAAACGCAAGGATATCGGCAATTGGCCATCGTGTTAACCTGCCTGAAAAGACCTTACTCCACAAAAGCTTATGGCTCGCTGCTAAGCATATTGCAGATTCCGGCAGGCTAGATCCGAAACAAGACGTAATAATTAACTTAGATGAAATTACAGGCGAGTTTCATGATGAGGACGCATCAGATGTGGCCTTACAAATCGAGGACATAGTCGCTGATAAACTTCTAGCGCTTTCCTCCTCATATAAAATGGAAAAGGCCTCTTTTTATAAAAGCGTAGAATGGCTCAGAGGCACAAAAGGAGGCTATCATTTGGAGCCGGCGAAAACCTTGAGTCATGTGCGTTTAATCACCTCCCACATGAGACATGCGAGGAGTCTTTATATGGGCCCAAACTTGTGTGAGCATGCCGCCAAGATAGAGCGTGCCGCCCTGAATCTTGTTAAACGAAAGAACCCTAACCATATCGGGTACGTCCAAGAACAGTCTACGCTTTTGGAATCACTCTACAGAGCGGACTACAGAATGACATAAGTCACTGCGGGCCTTATGCTGTTTTGATTGAATGCTTTTGGACGAGGCCAATCGAAACAGGTGCTGTCACTCTTAGTCCGACAACTTGTAGCAACTACGAGCAGGCCCGCCTACGCAATCTCGAGATACAGATGCCTCTGGAAGCCCTTGAACATGGCGCCGATGGCTTCGGGGTCGCCGCCGAGGTCGTCGAGGGCGTCGTCCAGGCTGTCGTCGTAGCGTAGCTTGAGGAGGGCCGGGAGCTTCTCCTGGTCGAGTTCCTCGACGCCGACCTTCTCGTACTGCTCGAGGACGAACTCGAGGAAGGAGCGCTGGCGGACGCCATAGTCGGAGCTGATGGCCTTGCGGGCCCAGCGGGAGCGTTCCGCGCGGGGTACCTTGTTGGACTCGAAGGCGACGTAGGCAAGGACGTCGAAGAGGTCGCAGTTGTCCGCGTCGATGACCTTCTGCATCTGGTGGAGTTGCTCCAGGGGGAACCCCTTATCCGCTAGGCGACCGAGGAGCTGCTTACGGGTCTCGGGCTGGCTCCAGATCCGGCGCAGCTCTTCCTCATCTTTGAAGAAGTCGGGCAGGGCGCCGAAGAGGTCCATCAGGAACTGGGCCGCGGTGACGACCCGGCCCTCCGCGTTGATGAAGGTGGTGACGACGAAGGACTTGATCTCGCGGGTCTTCCCCGGCCCCAGGTTCACGATGATCTTCTCTGGGCGCTTGGGCGGTTCGCCCTCGTCGTCGACGTGCGGCTCGTCACCGTCGTCATCCGGTCCATCCTCCCTCTTCTTGCGGGGCTCCTTGGGTTCCGGGGCTATAGGTTCGCCGTCCCATTCAGGGTCGTTGAAGTGGTGGTGTGCTTTGACGAAGTCGACGATGGTGAAGAAGTCCTTGCCGTCGAAGACGCGGGTGCCTCGGCCAATGATCTGCTTGAACTCGATCATGGAGTTCACGGGGCGCATGAGGACGACGTTGCGCACGTTGCGGGCGTCCACGCCGGTGGAGAGCTTCTGGGAGGTGGTCAGGACGGTCGGCAGGGACTTGTCGTTGTCCTGGAACTCGGCCAGGGCCTCATCCCCGAGGTCGCCGTCGGCCGCGGTGACGCGCAGGCAGTAGTTCGGATAAGGCGACTTCTTGTGCTGGCTGATCAGGTCCCGGATGGTCGCCGCGTGGTCCATGCCGCCGCAGAAGACGATGGTCTTCTGGTCGGTGTTCACCAGGCGCATGAACTCCTTGACCATGAACTCGTCGCGCTGGCGGCTCGAGATCCGGCGGGCGAACTCCTTGTGGCCATAGACCTTGCCGTCCTCGGGCTCGCCCTGGATCACCTCGTCGCCGGCGTCGATGGTCACCTCGTCCAGCGAGGTGGTCACCTGGAGGACCTTGAAGGGAGTAAGGAAGCCGTCATTGATGCCGTCCTTGAGGGAGTAGACGTAGAGAGGGTCTCCGAAGTAAGCGTAGGTGTCGGCGTTCTCGGTGCGCTTGGGGGTGGCGGTGAGGCCTAGCTGCACGGCAGGGGAGAAGTACTCGAGGATGTTCCGCCAGTTGCCCTGGTCGTTGGCTCCGCCGCGGTGGCACTCGTCGATGATGACCAGGTCGAAGTAGTCCCGCGGGTAGGCGCCGAAGGTGAAAGCCTCCGGCTGGCCCTCGGCGGCCTTGGTCATGAAGGTCTGGAAGATCGTGAAGAACACCGCCGCGTTCATCGGCGGCTTGCCGTTGTCGTCCATGGACTCGGGCTTGATCCGGACCAAGGCGCGGGGCTCGAAGACGTTGAAGGCCGTGAAGTCCTTGAAGGCCTGGCCCGCAAGGCCGTTACGGTCAGCCAGGAAGAGGACCCTGGGCTGGCGCTTGGACTCCTTGGAGAGGCTCCAGCGGGCTTGGTAGAGCTTCCAGACGATCTGGGCGGCGATGGAAGTCTTGCCGGTGCCGGTGGCCAGCGTAAGCAGCAGGCGCTTGCTGCCGGCGGAGACGGCGTCGAGCACCGCATTGACGGCGCGCTCCTGATAATAGCGAAGGGTCCACTGGCCACCCTTGTCGGCCCAATGGGCGGCTGAGAGGTCGTCGCGGACCTGGTTGCCGTCGGCGTAGGTCATCGCCCAGAGCTCGTCCGGGGTAGGGAAGGCCATCGGCACGTCGCCTTCCTTGCCCGTCTTCATGTCGACCAAGTATAGGCCGTTACCGTTGGTCGCGTAGGTATAGCGCAGGCCCAGCATCTGGGCGTATTGCTTGGCCTGGGCGAGGCCTTCCGTGACGCCCTTCTCATCGGACTTCGCCTCGATCACCGCCAGCTTGCGTCCACGGTAGCTCAGCACGAAATCGGCGATCTCCTTCTTGCCACGTCGGCCCATGCCCATGAGGCGTCCAGCCGTGATGTGGAACTCGCTGTGGACCTTGGAACTCTCGACGACGCCCCAGCCGGCGGCGGTCAGCAGCGGGTCGATCTTCTCTCGGCGCGTCTCGGATTCGTTCATCGTAAGGAAGGTGGGTTAGGCGGTTAACTCGCCGGAGAAGGCTTGGTAGAGTATCGATTTGCGCAGGTCATCTATAAGCGTGGCCTTTTTCTCGTAAACCTTTCGTAGGTGGTGCGTCTGCTCTGAAAGGAGGTCAAGTTCCGCGACTATCTTGTCTTGCTCCGAGGGGGGCGGGATAGGAATCGCAAGACGCCTCAGGTCTACAAGGTAGAGGTGCTTTAAGGCAGCGCCTTGTGGGATTATTTGCTTCTGAACACAGGGAGCGCTTAGGGCATACGTTAAGTAGGGTGCGAGCCGCTTGGTTACCGGCTTAATTAGCGCTACAGATACGAAGATGGAGAACTCGACATCCGTTTCTATCATTCTGACAACACCGATGGTTCCGTCCTTAGTTATCAAAATATCCCCTGCTTCCGGATGCGTCCTCTTTATATATTCTTCGTGGTCTTCTCTTGTTATGTAGTTGAGGTCATCGAAGGATATGCCTGGTCCTGCCGTCATGTTCTTAACTGTGACAAAAGGAATTCCTTCTGGCACATAATTTGGCTTCTTGTGCACGCCGTCACTTATGCAAATTGTCAGAGATTCCAGCTGGGCCCATTTCCAGTCTCGAGGCAGTTCGAATGGGGAGCTGTTATTATTTGGCTCTGATTTAGCTAATTTGGCTTTACCTTGGGTCACTGCGAGCTTCCTAGCTTCTCCGATTTCTTGGATATACTCGGCTGCCGTTTTCCCGGTAGATTTCGTGGAGGATAGTTTCCCCTGAATCAAAGCATCCAGGAGTGACTCGAACATTTTAGCTGAATCTGCAGCGTTCGCCTCCGCCTTCGCCTTCACCTCTTCGATGCCCGCGAACGCCTCGTCCAGCAGCGCCACGATCCGCTTCTGCTCGGTCAGCGGAGGCAGGGGAATTTCGATTTGTTTGAATTTCGCAACCGAAACGCCGCCGATTAAACCGGCCATTAGGCCTTTGAATTTCTTACGAAAATCTTCGGATAGGCAATAATGGTAGAGGTACCGCGGGAGGACGGTAGATGAGGCGTTAAGCGCAAACAATTTGTTCCCAAAATGGACGTCGCGGTCGATGTGGCCAATCTTTCGACCCGCGCTCCCGCCTTCGGCGCAAACGAGCACTGCGTCCTTCCTGGCCACCTTGAAATCGGCCGCCTCAACCCCGGGGATGTTGATGCCGTTGTCGTAGTTTATGACTCCGTCGAATCCGACGTCTTTCGTGGCGATAAACGCGAGGCCTGCATTCGGAAGCGCGATTAGGCGTTTCTTGTTCTCATCAGAAACCGTGTTTCCGTTGTAGATTTCAGCGATTTCGCCCAGCTTAACTGTCTTCCAGCCGGCCTTCATAGCAGCTTCTTGAGCTTCTTGAGGATGTCGGCGCTCTCTTCATCAAGGCGCTCGATCTCGGCGATGATCTCGGCGGGGCTACGCAGCGGGGCCTCCTCGGGGGTGTTGGGGTTGCGCACAGACAGGTCGCAGGTCTCGGTGTCGACGTCCTTGACGTCGATGGTCCAGGACTTGGGCGACTCGGCGTTGGTCTTAGCCAGTTTGAGGAAGTCCTCGAGGTCGGCGTCCGCGAGGGCACTGGTCTTGCCCATCTTGCGGCCGGGATCGAGTTGGTAGAACCAGACCTTCTTGGTCGGCTTACCCTTGTCGAAGAACAGGACGACGGTCTTGACGCCGGCGCCCTGGAACGTGCCGGAGGGGCAGTCGAGGACGGCGTGCAGGTTACACTCTGCGAGGAGTTTCTTGCGTAGGGCGACCGAGCCGTTGTCGGTGTTGGACAGGAAGGTGTTCTTGATGACGATCGCGCCGCGTCCGCCGGCCTTGAGGATCTTGATGAAGTGCTGGAGGAAGAGGGAGGCGGTCTCGCTCGTCTTGATGGGGAAGTTCTCCTGGACCTCCTCGCGCTCCTTGCCGCCGAAGGGCGGGTTGGCCAGGACGACCTCGTAGCGGTCCTTCTCCTGGATGTCGTTGATGTTCTCGGCCAGCGTGTTCGTGTTGATGATGTTCGGGGCCTTCACGCCGTGGAGCATGAGGTTCATGATCGCGATCACGTAGGCCAGGGGCTTCTTCTCCTTGCCGTAGAAGGTGCGCTCCGAGAGGACGGTCTTCTGGGCGGTCGTGAGCTTGCCAGCGCTCATGTACTCGTAGGCCTCGCAGAGGAAGCCGGCGGAGCCGACGGCGCCGTCGTAGACCTTCTCGCCGACCTGCGGTTCGATGACCTTGATCATCGCGCGGATCAGCGGGCGGGGGGTGTAGTATTCTCCGCCGTTACGGCCGGCGTTGCCCATGTTGCGGATCTTCTCCTCATACAGGGCCGAGAGCTCATGCTTGTCGTCGCGCGAGCCGAACTCCAGCCCGTCGATGATCGCCAAGATGTCCCGGAGGGTGAACCCGCTGTTCACCTTGTTGCGCATCTCGCTGAAGATCGCCCCGATCTTATACTCGACCGTGTCGGCGCTGTCGGCGCGCTCCTTGAACTTGCGCAGGTAGGGGAAGAGCTTGCCCTCGACGAAGGCGATCAAGTCGTCCCCGTTCATCGCCTTGTCGTGGAGCAGGTTGCCGGCCTTGTCCTTGGGCATCGCCCAGGCGCCCCAGCGGTATTGCGGGTCCAGGATGTGCTTGTAGGTCTTGCCGGACAGCTTGGCGGTCGTCTCTGCCTCCTTCTCCTGGCCGTCTAGGTACTTCAGGAACAGCAGCCAGGACGTCTGCTCGATGTAATCCAACTCCGTCTGGCACGTCGTCGTGCGCAGAAGGTCGTCTATCCGGTCAAAAGCCTGCTCGTACATGGAAAGGGTATACCCGAGGGATACCCCACATAGCCACCCGGGCAACCCCTCATTGGGCGCCCAAGGTATAACCCGAGTCTCAATTTAGAAAACACCCCTGCCCTACTAGTTGAGTCTTCCTAGAGAAACCCCCTAGGGCATGCGATAACTACATAGGGGGTATACCTACAACTAAATCGGCTTATCTTGTGTCCGGGCAGGTGAACTTGGCAGGCGCATAATCGGGGTGCGAGAACTCCAAGGTGTCTCCGGGCAGCAATGAAAAGCCTTCGAGGTGGCCAAGCTGCGTGGTCGGGTAACTGCCATAAGCGGTGACGGTATCGTAAAGGACCGTACCATTGGTCGCGTTGACGTAGCGGACATTCATCCGGAACGGGTCTTTACGTGGCTCGGTGATGGTGATCACGCACACTTTGGTCTGATTCAAGAATGCCTTGCGCCAAGTGCAGGAAATCGGGAATGGCGGTCGCTTAGTGGCCCCGATCATGAGCAAGAGCAACGTGACTAGGGCCAAGACAGCCAAGCCAACGAGGACCCATCTCCGTTCGACAGTAAAACTGGCGGGGGGCGGCGCGGGAGGGGACGAGGGAGTTTCCATGGGCGAATGAGGTCGAAAGGTGCTCAAGGCCGATCGCGACGGAGCCAAATCCCGAGATGCCAGGCGACAAATGAGCATGCGAAGCACGCCGTCGCCAAGAGGACGCATTCCGACGGCTGAGTGGCGTCCGTGATCAAAGCCGAGAAGATCAGGCTCATTGCAAAGGGCGTATACCAAACCTTACGGAAGGGCAGCGGATCGATGAAACGTAAATACAGGCCGGCAAGGATTCCGAGCGGCGGAATAGCCAAGGTGGCGCAGAGCCAGGTCTCGGGAAAAGCGAGGTCGGACATGATCTGGATATTCGGGGGACAGACATAGGCCACAAGCCACAGCCGCTAAGTGATCGAAGATCAATGTCGCACGAATGAGCACGGCCAGGCAACGAGGGTGCAGCACTCGGGGACACGAGAGCGCGGCGTAGCCACAGCCATATTAGGTATTGGCTGTTCGCGGCTGGGAACGACAAGAGGTAACGAGGACAGCACGTGGTGCTGTCCCTACCTTAGAGGCAGCTAGGTCGTGACGCGGTCACGATTTTACTGAGCGCGGCGGGAGGCTAGGACGACACTGAACCCCAGACCGGCACCGGCAAGTAAGAGGGCGTGGGAAATAGCGCCGACGGGCAAGGGCGGCTGCGGGTGATCAGCTAGGGCATGCCACAGCGACTGCAGGTTCGCGCTGAGGCCGACGACCATGCACCAGATGGCCAAGCACTGCTTGGTCGGGCGCGGCGCTTCCAGCAGGCACCACCAAGCAAACATGAAGACGCCCATCAAGGTGAAGCTGACGTTGAGCTCCGGCCAAGGCATGGCGTGATTCGCGAAGGCGCTGAAGGCGGTGACGATGAAAGCCACGAAGCTGAAGATCTGAAGGATAAGGCGGAGCATGGGGTTCATGGGAGAGGCGGCGTGAGTGTGAGTATGGAGTATAGAGTATTGAGTATAGGAGAGGCCGAAGCAGCGGCGGAGTCGCGTGGGGAGCTGCGGGCATGGTGAACTGCTGCGAAGCAGCGCGAGGAGAGTCGCAGGGGACACGTGGGCAAGGTGACACGGGGGCACGGGGCGCACATGCGAGACATAGAGGCAAGGCAGGGGGCGTGACGGTGTCGCGACCAGAGGGATGAGAGATTAGGCGGACGCGGCCCTAACCTCAGGACGTGGGGTGCTTGGCATCGCGCCATCCCATGATGTAGTGGGCGACACAGCAGAGACCGACAAAGATCAGGTAACACCACTGCACGGTGATATTTTCCCATGCCCAGGGAGACGGCCCACAACCGATGCCGGCCACGGTGACCAGGCCAACCAATACGTAGTAAAGGTTCTTCTTCCACGTACGCGGACGATCGGGACTGAGACGCCACGCCACCCAGATGCTTCCAACAGCGACGAAATTAATGGCGACCTTAGCCCAGAGTTGGCGCGGTAGGGACTCCGGCCATAGATGGTCCGGCAAGGTCGAACAAAGTACCCCCAACCAAAGGACTAGACACAGCGCCTGCAGGAAATAACGGAGCTTTGGATTCATAGGCGTAAGCGTATGGCGCCGCGGGCGACCGCAAAGCCGTTCGACCGAGGGATGGAAAACAGATGTCGCACGAATGGGCGAGCGCGGGGCGAAACCGCGAGGGGCCCGGAGGCTGATAGCCGTGCAAAGGTGCAACTGCGGCGGAGCCGCGTGCAAAAGTGCTGCGAGGGAGTCGCAGGGGACACGCTGGCAAGGTGACACGTGGGCAAGGGGGGCAGCGGAGGAGCCGCGGGGGCCTGGAGCCGGCTGCCGAAGGCTGAATGGCTGGTTCCCGAGGAGCTGATGCCCTGGTGGCCGTCACCCGTCACCTGAAAGAATGTGTCCGCAGCTAACTATCCGGTTTCCGGTCTCCGTTGGGGATTTGATTCAAGGCAGCTAGGTAGGCACGCAGTGCCGACCCTACCGAGAGACAGAGGACAGCACGGTGGTGCTGTTCCTACCTGGGGGGTTCCCGGGGTTGCGGGGGATAATGGGACGGGGGAAGGATGCGGCGTGCGATCACCGTTTTGCCCGACCTTGACTTGGTTGCGTTTGTAGCGTTTAATGAAACCATGCCTGCAGCCATGAGCCCGACCCACGCCCGCTTCGACCCGCAGTCGCTTTCCAAGAAGGATCGCGCGGACCTTCCTCGCTTGGTCGAGTTCGCGGAGGCCCACCGTAGACCCTGCCTACGTTCAGCCGACGGGCAGGAAATCCGCCTGCCGCAGGCGGTCTATGATGTCCTACTGCACGTCGCCCGGGAAATGTCCCAAGGCCGTTCGATCGTACTCATGCCGGAGGGTGAAGACTTCACCACCCAGGCGGCCGCGGATTTCCTCGGGATGTCCCGGCAGTATCTCGTGCGCCTCCTCGATGAGAAGAAGCTACCCAGCCATAAGGTGGGGACGCACCGCCGGGTGTGCCTGAAGGACCTGCGCGCCTACGCCGCGGTCCGCAATAAAGACCGTCGGGCGATCCTCGACGGCATGTTTGGCGAGGCCAAGGCAGCCGGACTCTACGACTAATGGCTGTCCTGGCGATCAGGGCGGTCGTGCTCGACGCCTGCGTCCTGGTGCCGCAAAGCCTCTGCGATTTGCTGCTTCGTTTAGCCGAAGAGCCCCGGCTCTACCGACCCGTCTGGACCGCAGAAATCATGGAGGAAGCCCACCGGGCGCTGACCCAACGGATCCCGAAGAAATGGCCCAAAGCCTCCGCAGATCGCTGGTGCGCAGCCATCACCTCGGCTTTTCCCGAAGCCTCCGTCTCCCCGCCGACCGCGCTCGTCGCCAAGGTCACGAATCACCCGGGAGACCGGCATGTCCTTGCGGCCGCCATCGAGGCAGGCGCCAAAGAGATCGTGACCTCGAACCTGCGACACTTCCGCGCCGAAGCGCTGGGACCCTGGAAAATCAGGGCTCTGAAGCCGGATGATTTCCTGCTCGAGCTATATTCGCTCAATCCCGCCAACGTCATGCATAAGGTAGATCTGATGGTCCGTCCGGAGCAGGAAGACCGAACGCTGAGACTGCTCCGTAAGCATGTTCCGGCTTTCGTGGCGCGGATCGAACAGGACATGGGGCCGCGGAAGAACATGAACTGAGCGCGGCGGAGCCGCGAGGGAGCAGAGCTCGAGGCCATGAGGGACGGAGTCCGGAGCGATGAAGCCCTGGTTGGACGGTTGATCAGTTGGCGGGTTGGCCGGGGAGACAGACGAGAGGCCCGGTTGACCAGAGGCTCGGAGGCTCAGAAAGTTGCGGAGGCCACAAGGGGGCATGCGGGCAAGTTGACATGGGGGCAAGGGGTAGAGGCAGCGTTTCGGGTGGCAGGTGGCGGGACGCCGCAGGGCGGCCGGAGGTAGGGGCGTGGCTTCGCCGCGCCCTCCAACATAGGAGTGCACGATGAATCGTGCCCCTACCTGCGTTCGCCCTGCGGCGAACGGTAGGGCCGAGCATCCATGCTCGACCCTACCTCGATACAGCTAGATCGTGACGCGGTCCCGACCTACCTGGAGACATAGGACAGCACGTGGTGCTGTCCCTACCTCAGGAATGAAAGGAGCCCGGCCGAGGGGCCGGGCTCCGGGAATGAAGCGATCCGCGAGACTTAGAAGCTGTAGCCAGCGGAGAGGCCGAAATTATTGCCGCCGACGACCTTGGAGCGGAAGGCGTAGGTCGCGGTGACGTCGATCTCGGTGGTGATGTTATAGCGGAGCGCGAGGCGCACCACGGTCTCCTTCTTCTCGAAAGCGGTCCCAGCGTCGAGGTTGGTGCCAGCGAAACGGGTGTCGACGTAAGCGAGACCGGCCGTGCCTTCGAAGCCGCCGCCCAAGGCGGCGCGGTAGGAGAGGCTGAAAGAAGTCTCGTCCGCCACGCCGAACGCGGAGAAATCAGAAGTCTCGACGTTGCCCTGCCCGTAAGAGCCGCGCAGGATGATGTCGCCTGGGCCGGCATTGAAGACGAGGCCGAGGCCGAAACGGGCGAACTTGCCGTCGAGTCCGTCGCTGTCGCCCTTGGCGGAGATGGCCGAGTAGCTGCCTCCGACCAGCAGGTAGTCGCCGAGGCGGGCCTCGCCGGAGACGACGGTCGAATTCAGGAACTTGTCGTTATCGTAGCCGACGCCGACGCGGTTGTAGTTGAGGTCGTGCAACACGCCATAGGGGGCGGCGGAGGCGGAAGCAGCGACGAGGGCGAGGAGGAACGGGGAGGATTTCATGGGGCACGATGAGATGCGGCGGAACGGCGGAAGCGAAAGCGCCATCAGGCGGACTGCCCGAATCAATTGTCGCACGAATCAAAGCCGAGAGAAGGACGGCCCCCGTAGGCAGGCGTGAGGCGAAGTCGCATGAGCCAACTGACGTCGCAGGGCGGACAGCCAAACGAGAGGCAACGTTAGTTGATTGGTTGATTAGTTGGCTGGTTGGCAAGGGATACAAACGAGAGGCCCGGAGGCTCAGAGGCTCGGTTGACCAGAACGCGCGCAAGCGCACGAGGGCCGGAGGGCACGTGGACAAGAGGACGCAAGAGTATCGAGTATAGGGGATGACTCCGGTTAGCTGGGGACACATAGAGGCAGCTAGGTCGTGGCGCGGTCCCGACCCTACCCATGTCAGGTATTGGCGGGCGGAAAGGCAGAGATTCAGCGGACGGCTCGGAGAGCCGTCCCTACCTCCGAATCTATACTCGATACTCCATACTCTATACTCTACTAAAACCGCATGGCTGACCTGCAGGACTTCCATTACATGTCGGTGCTCCGCGACCTAGAAATCGAGGCCGGCAAACTGAAGGGCGGAGCTCCGAAGAGCACCGACCGCAAGGCGGTGAACCGACTGATCCATATCTACCGACGCACCAAGCACGCCTTGGCCGAGGTGAAGGTGGAGGCCGGAGAAAAGATCTCGCTCAACCTGAAGTTCTCCCGTGAAAACCAACGACGGACAGAGAAAGCCCTGGCAGCGAACCTGCGCGTGCTGACGGAAGCGCCTCACCATGGTCATGGGGAACATGGACTCGGCGGCGACTGGCCGCCGGTAATCCCGGCGCACCGGATGGCCGAGAAATTCTCGGCGCTGGCGATCGGCCTGCAGTCGGAACAGCTAGAGAGGCCCTTCGCCGAACACGTCGGCGACGCCTTCAAGGCGGTCGTGGCGCCGGCCCTCGCCTGGGGCCTGATGATCTCGCTGCACGAACTGCCTGAAGAACTACGGACGTCAGCCCAAGCCAACCTCGCAGAAAGGCTGGCGGACGGAAGCCGCCCTTCGCTCACCGAAGTCCCTATCGGCCTGGCCAACCACCAGAAGATCCGCTTCGCGACGCTCAGGCTAGTCGAGGCCTGGTTCGCGTTGTTCGCGGGGTCGGGTCCATGCAGGATGCCGGAGGCCATGATCTCAGAACTGCGCGGGGAGCTCGCCGCGCGTTTCCGCGAACCCCTGCAGAAGATCGACACAGACCTATGGCAGGAGCTCTGCGCCTTCTACGTCCGGACTCCCGCGGGCTCGGAGCGAGCCCGGGCAGTGGCCATGGCCGGAGGCGCCGCATTCGTCAGGGCCAGGCTAGTGCTGTTCGAAGCCGCCACCTCGGCGAAGGTCCACGACTTCCGCCTGAAGACCGAGCATCGCTTGGACGAAGCAGTGCGGCAGAGGTTCGCGTGCGAGCACGTTGATGCGATGGCCGATCGCACAGAAGCCGGGCTCGAGGCCTGCGGCGCGGCCTTCTGGCTGGCTCGGGCATGCTTCGCCAAGCACGGACAGCCGCACGAGGATACGGCCTCGGAACGAACCCTCATCCTGCTCCTCCGGGCCGCCTTGATGCTCCGGAACGACGCCGATCAGATGACGACCTGCCTGCGCTATGCGGCCGGCTTCGCCACCAACCCGCGCTATGCCCGAGCGGAGGTGGTGCTGGACCGACAAGCGGAACTCGTCGAACTCTATGCCGGGTTGCCTCGGGCAAGGAAGGCGCTCTGCGAACAGTTTCGCGGGCGGATCGCCTGGCAGCAATGGAAGGCCGGCGACAGGTCGGCCAAGGGCCGGGCGCTGAAGCATTACATGGAAGCCCTGCGACGGCATGACCGGGAAGGGGAAGGCCTGGACTCCGAAGGCCCGGTACACTTTTTCCCGGAACTCGTGACGCTGCTCCAACAAGCCGACGACGGCAAGCGCGCCGAATCCGACCTGCGCACGGTCGACCTCATCACGCAGCGCAACTACGGGATTTATTTCGATATCGAGAAAGAGGCCGCCGCGCTCGAAGCCGGCTTGGCGGCGTTCACGAAACGGCGGCAGCAGAGTTCGGCGAGCGAGAGTAGCGCGGCGCATCGTGCCTGCGACGCGCTGATTGCAGAACTGCGTGCTGGGTGAGCAGCGGGCGGGCGAGGCGGACGCGTCCCTGCCGGCGCGGCGGATCCGCGAGGGGTTGGCGGTTGGGAACACGGAGAGGCAGGACGCGACGGGGTCAGACACGTTCAGCATTCCGAACGAAGTCAGACCCCATCGCTTCGGTGGACGGCTCGGAGAGCCGTCCCTACCAGCGACAGCTAGGTCGGCACGCAGTGCCGACCCTAACGAGAGACAGAGGACAGCACGTGGTGCTGTCCCTACCTAAGGACATCGAGGGCGAAGCCGGCGGTGAACCAGAGCCAGTGCGCGAAGGCGAAGAGGGCGGAGACGGCTAGGGATAGGAACAGGGTGGGAAGTCCGAGGAGGATGACGCGGAGGGCGCCGAGTTGGTGACGTTTGGTGAGGTCGACGAGGAGCCAGGCGAGCGAGACCAGGCGGATGGCGATCAGGCCTCCGGCGAGACCGAGGGTGCGCGTGAGGAAATCCCCTCCGTGGGAGATCATCAGCCACGTCCACGCCAGGACGGCGAGGTCCGCGGCGGCGAAGATTCCGCAGACCGAACGCGCGGTGGCCCGCCAGCCGCCGGGCGCGCCGCCGGTGAGGCGGAGTCCGAGATGTATGATGAGGAAGGCGAGGACGGTGACGGAGGCTGGGATGATCACCCCGAGGGCCAACGCCCAGGTGGCCATGAGGGCTTTCCCGGTGATGGCATACGGGGTGACATGCTCATTGATGAGCTGGATGACGGGCTGCGCGAGCCAGCCCATCCAGTCCGCCGGAATCACACCGAGCGCCTGCTCTTTCGCGAAGTCCGCGCCGAGTTTGATGGCTTGGGCGAGAGGGTCGTGCGTGAGGAGGAGGCGAAGATGCAGGAACCACGTTGCCGGTAACACCACGAAAGCCCAAACCGGCAACGTGGCCGAGTTGATCGGTTGATCAGTTGGCCGGTTGGCCAGAGACGGATTAGGCGGATTCATTTCCGGGTGGCGGGTGGCGGCCTCAGGTGGCGGGTGGCGGATGGACCATTAGTTGACTGGTTGACCGGTGGGCAAGTTGGCAAGGGAGGCAGAGTGCAAATGAACGAGAGGCTGGGAGGCTCAGAGGCTCGGTTGACCAGAACGCGGCGGAGCCGCGAGGGGACACGCTGGCAAGGTGACATGTGGGCAAGGGAGGCATGGGGCAGATGGGTCAGACACGTTCAGAATTCCGAACGAAGTCAGACCCCATCTACGCCAGCGGACGGCTCGGAGAGCCGTCCCTACCCTGCGCGGCGGAGCCGCGAGGTATTGGCGGTTAGCGGTTGGCGGTTGGGAACACAAAGAGACAGCGGATGCGATGTCATCGCATCCCTACTTGGGTTCAGAGGGCGGAAGGGGGTGCCCACTCGGGTGGACGATGAATGACACCGGCAACATCTCTGATCACGGCCGGGAATTGGGCGCGCTCAAGCTGACTCCAACTCACGCCATTCTGATAGAAAGAAGCTGCCTGACGTAAACCGCCGCTGTTGCGCACCGAACGCGAGCCAGGTCCGGAGATGCGCTGCGGGTTCAGGACACCCACCGGTCGCCCAACCTTTTCCCGCACCATGCGGACCGGTGTCGTGAAATCCGAATCGCCGGAAATCACGATCGCCGCCTGATACTCCCCGCCAAACCCGTCAGCCATGAGATGAGCGGCGAGATTGATATCCGACCCCTTCTCTTCATGGCGAATGATCTGAGCCATCGGCGGAGGGGGCTGCGCGAGCGGAGCCCAGACCTGCCTGACCCGGAAATACCCCTCGATGATCTCCACATGGCCCAGGGACCGAAGCGCCCGCCAGTAGGCCTGTTGTCGGGCAGCCTGCATCGGGTCTGACGCTGACGGAGGCAGCGCCGCCGTGAAGTATTTCGTCCGGATGATCTGATTGGCAGGGAAGGCCTGCTGCGCCAAGACCACCGGATTCAGCCAGCGAAGCGGCGTGGCCCGGACGGCACCGTAATACAGATTAAACCCATCGACATAAAGCCATGTGCGCATGGGCCTAAAACAATGCAGGGGCGGCTCCTTGCGGAGACCGCCCCGCGTCCGGTTCTGTAGGTAGCCGGAGGGATGTATGCAAAGAGTGGTGAACGGCGGAAGCCATGGCAAGTCGTTAAGAAGCGCATGGCCGACGCCATCGGCGAAGTTAACCCGAAACCAGCAGGGGCAAATCCTAGGGACTTGGCTTCAGCAGGAATCAGGAAGGCCCGCATCGAGGAGAGGTGGGCGTGATGTAGTCACGCCTAGGACAGCACGAAGTCATCTACTGCAGCTGAGCGATCTGCTGAGTTTCCTGACCAAGCAGATGCTGATGCCTAATCACTACTTCCGTGGCCCGGGCGGCAAGGCGCTGCTCCGTCGCTATCATCGCCTTTGGTCTTCGGAAAAGGATAAGGGGCGCTAACGCGCCCCCTTGGAGGTATTTCCGCAGGCCTGCGCCTACTTCCAAACCTGTACATGATAGTGCGGCCGCGAGAAGCAGTGGCAAGATGGAATTGGGTCGAGGGTCTTAAGGTAGGGGCGTGCGGCCCGCGCGCCCGCGGATGACCGGGTCGGTCATCCCTACCGGCGCGGCGGAGCCGCGAGGTATTGGCGGTTAGCGGGGCGGACGGTTCGGAGAACCGTCCCTACCCTGCGCGGCGGAGCCGCGAGGTTTTGGCGGCTAGCGGTTGGCGGTTGGGAACACAAAGAGGCAGCTAGGTCGGCACGCAGTGCCGACCCTACCTGGGTGATTCCCGGGGTTGAGGGGGTGGAGAGAGATGAGGAGCGTCGGGGTGTGAAATCCATGCATCGCCCGATACTCGATACTCAGGACTCAAAACTCGCACAGGAAGGGGGTCTTGCTATGCGTACGCTTTTACGTACCTTTGTTGTCATGACGACGATTTCCGCCACCCGGGCCCGCGCGCAGCTCTACAAGCTGATCGAGGCCTCCGTCCATGAGCCGATCCAGATCACGGGGAAGCGCGGCAACGCGGTGCTGGTCAGCGAGGCCGACTGGGCGAACATCCAGGAGACGCTGCACTTGGCGGCGATCCCGGGCATGGGCGCCTCGATCCGCCGCGGGCTGAAGGAGCCGCTGAAGAAGGCCTCCAAGAAGTTACGCTGGTGAGCTGGGAGCTGGCCTACACGAACCAAGCGCAGAAGGACGCCCTCAAGGCGTCCAAGGCGGGACTGCGTCCGAAGATCGAAGGGCTCCTGGCGGTGCTGGCGAAGAACCCCTTCCAGAATCCTCCGCCCTACAAGTCACTGGTCGGCGACCTGGCCGGCGCTTACTCCCGCCGGATCAATCTCCAGCATCGGCTGGTGTATCAGGTCTATGCGAAGGAGAAGACGGTGAAGGTGCTGAGGATGTGGACGCATTATGAATAGGCGACAGCGGTTGGCGGTTAGCGGTAAGCGGTTGGGAGAGGTAGGGACGGAGGAGACGAGAGTATTGAGTATGGAGTATCGAGTATAGGGGGTGACTCCGGGTGTTCGGGTTACAGCGTTGTGCGGGGTCCCATGGTAGGGGCGTGCGGCCCGCGCGCCCGCGGATGACCGGGCCGGTCATCCCTACCGGCGCGGCGGAGCCGCGAGGTATTGGCGGTTAGCGGTTGGCGGTTGGGAACGGCAGGATGACAGCGGACGGCTCGGAGAACCGTCCCTGCCATGGAAACGAAAAGAGCCCGGCCGTAAGGCCGGGCTCTGACGTATGAAGCTATCCGTGAAGCTTAGAAGCTGTAACCGGCCGAGACGCCGAAGGTGTCGCCACCGATGAAGTCGTCCTGGAAGAGGTACGTCACGCGGACATCGAAGTTGCTGGTGAAGTTATGGCGGAGCGTGACCCTGAAGACGTTGTCGTTGAGGATACCGGCGGCACCACCGAAGCCGTCATAACCAGCCATGCGGGTGCGCACGCGAGCGTAGCCCAGTTCGCCTTCGAAACCGGCGCCGAGGGCGGCGCGATAAGAAAGGCCGAAGGAGCTCTCGTCGGCGACGCCGGCGCTGTCGAAGTCATTGGTGGCGATATTGCCCTGGCCGTAAGAGGCGCGGAAGATCAGGTCGCCCGGACCGGCGGTGAAGACGGCGCCGAGGCCGAAGCGCACGATGTTGCCGTCGTAACCGTCGTTGTCTCCCTTGCCGTCGACGTCGGAATAGCTGCCGCCCACGAGGACGTACTCGCCGAGCTTGGCTTCGCCGGAGACGACGAAGGACTTGAGCAAGTCATTGGATTCGTAGCCGATGCCGACGCGGTCGTAGTTGAGGTCGTTACCGGAGCCGACAGCGGCGGAAGCCGAGGCAGCGACGAGGGTGAGGAGGAGGACGGGGGTATGTTTCATAGCGAGTCCGAATAAGACCCCCGCCCGCGGGACTGGCAACCGCTAATTTATATAAGGGTTTTAATATAATATAATAGTCCGGCCTTGGCCGCGCCCATCGATGACAGGCGATGACCCTGCCCCGCTCAGGGCTTCGCGGCCGGAGTGGCGACGTCAGCCTTCTCGAGCGTCACCATCAGGGGGTTAGGCTTGTGCTCGTACATGGCACCTGTGCCGGCATCGATACCCGCGCCGATGATGCCGCCGACGAAGACATTGCCGGCCATCGCCGCGCCGCCGCCGCCGCCGATCTCAGCCGCCACGATGATAGTCCGGTCCTTATAGCCGGGCTTGCTGATGAAGACGGTGAGGGTGTCGCTACGTGGGACCTGGAAGCTGGCCGGGGTCTTGCCGACCATGCCGGTCGACAGACGGACGTCCGCATCCTGCGGGACGGAATCGACGACAAAGACTTCCTTGCTGCCACGCGTAATCGAGGCGCAACCGGTGAGGAAAACAAGGCCAAGCAAGGCCGGAAGCAGGCGGGCGGGGTTCATGGCTACGGACTGTGGACACCGTGCCGAAGGGGGCAAGGGGTATTTTATAGAAGAAGATTATAATATAATACGTGGCGCAAGGCGCCGCGAGGGGACGCGTGGGCACGGTGACACGGGGACATGGGGCGCCCTGAGGTAGGGCGTGGCTCTCCGAGCCCGCCGTTGGGTCTGATGAGATGGTGTGTCCGGCGGGCGAACGGACGGCTCGGAGAGCCGTCCCTACCCAAGGCAGAGTGAGGTGAACGCGGGGCGGACGGCTCGGAGAGCCGTCCCTACCTGGTGCGGCGGAGCCGCGAGTTATTGGCGGTTAGCGGTTGGCGGTTGGGAACACAAAGAGGCAACTAGGTCGGCACGCAGTGCCGACCCTACCTTGATGAACCACTGGCTCTAGCCCTAATCGGCTCAGCTCAACTTCTTCAACTCGCCGGTGCTGTCGCCAAGCTGGACATCGCGGATGTCCATGCGGTTGAGCATGCTGACCCAGAGATTGTTCAGCGGGGTCTCCTTGGGATAGACGACGTGACGGCCCTGGCGGATCGTGCCGCAGCCCTTGCCGGCGAGGATGATCGGGAGGTCGTCATGGTTATGGCGGTCGCCGTCGCCGTTGCCGGAACCGTAGACGATCATGGAATGATCGAGGAGATTGCCGTCGCCTTCCTTCACCGACTTGAGGCGCTCGAGGAGATACGCGAAGTGGGTGGCGTGGAAGACGTTGATGTCTTGGATCTTCGACAGCTTCACGGGGTCGTGGCCGTGGTGCGAGATGCTGTGGTGGCCGTCGCGCACGCCGATGAACGGGTACGAGCGGTTGCTGCCTTCGTTGGCCAGGACGAACGTCGCCACGCGCGTGGTGTCGGTCTGGAAGGCGAGGACCATCAGGTCGGCGAGCAGGCGCAGGTGGTCGGCGTAGCTTTCCGGGATGCCCTTGGGCGCGAGCGCGGTGGCGGGTACCTTGGGCTGGCCGGAGGTGCCGGACTTCTGGATGCGCAGCTCCATCTCGCGCACGGCGGTGAAGTATTCGTCGAGCTTGCGCTGGTCGTCGGCGCCGAGGCGGCCGTTGAGCTCGCGGAAGTCTTCGCGCACGGCGTCGAGGACGGACTTACGCTGGGCGTCGCGCCGCTGGCGCTCGAGGTCGGTGCCCGCGCCGAAGAGACGTTCGAAGATGAGCTTCGGGTTCACTTCCTTCGGCATCGGCTGGGTGGCCGAGCGCCAGGCGATGTTGGACTGGTAGATGCAGGAGTAACCCGAGTCGCAACCGCCGGCCAGCTTGCTGGCTTCGGTGCCGATCTCGAGGGAGGCGAGGCGCGTGCGGTCGCCGATCCGGGCCGCGGCGAGCTGGTCGGCCGAGACGCCGGAGCGGATGTTGGCGCCGTCGGTCTTGCGCGGCTGGGCGCCGGTGAGGAAGGCGGCCATCGCGCGCGCGTGGTCGCCGCCGCCGTCGCCGTTGGCGCGGGCCTTGTCGGCGGTAAGGCCGGTGAGCACCGAGAAGTCGGACCTGTGCGCCGCGAGAGGCGCGAGGATCGCCGGCAACTTGGAAGGCAGGGAGCCTTCGGCGCCGACGCGCCAGCCGTCCATGTTCACGCCGTTGGGGACGTAGAGGATCGCCATGCGGTTCGGCGCTGCCTGCTTGGTCGGGGTATTGCCCGCGGCCCAGCCGGTCTGCAGGCCCATCGCCTCGAGCCACGGCAGCGCCATGACAGTGCCCAGTCCTTTGAGGACCGTGCGGCGATGGAGGAGGTCGGACGGCATGGCGGGGTTATTTCTTCTTAGGAGCTTCTGACCCGCTTACAACCTGCGATGTTCCCCGACGGAGGCGGAAAGGCGTGCTCTGGACGACGCCGAGGACGAGCGCCGAGAAACGGTGGTCGGCCTTGAGGGCCGCCTCGGTGATCTGATCGACCGCCGGGCCGTCGTAATAATCGAGACCCCGGCCGAGGCCGAAGGTAAGGAGCTTCGAGGAGAGGTTACGGACGACCTTTTCCTTGTCGGCCAGGAGGAGCTTCTTCAGTTCGGCCGCGCCGGCGAAGGCACGTCCGTCGGGCAGCTTACCGGAGGGGTCGATGGGCTGGCCTTCGTCTTTCTGGCGGAGCTGACCGACGGCGTCGAACTTCTCGAAGGCGAACCCGATGGCGTCCATGCGCGAGTGGCAGGACGCGCAGGCCGGATCGGCGCGGTGCTGCTCCATGCGCTGGCGGAGGTTGCCCTTGAGCTGCTGGCCTTCGAGGGTCGGCACGGAGGGCGGGGCGGGCGGCGGCGGCGAACCGAGAATCTGTTCGAGGATCCACTTACCGCGTTTCACCGGGGACGTGCGGGTCGGGTTGGAGGTCGCCGTGAGGATCGACGCGTGCGTGAGGATGCCGCCGCGTTCGCCCTTGGGCAGCGTCACGCGCACGAACGGCGAGGGCCCGCGGCCGCGCTGACCTTCGATCGGGATGCCGTAGAACTGGGAAAGATTGCGGTCGAGGTAGGTGAAGTCGGCGTCGATCAGGTCGAGCACGCTGCGGTCTTCGCGGACGATCTCGGCGAAGAAGAGTTCCGTCTCCTTGACCATCGACGTGCGCACCGCGTCGTTGAAGGCCGGGAACATCCCGGGGTCGGGCGAGACCGTGGTGAGCTGACGGAGCTGCAGCCACTGCAAGCCGAAGCCCTCGGTCAGGTAGCGCGAACGCGGGTCCTTGAGCAGGCGGCGCGCCTGGGCTTCGAGGTTGGCCGAGAGCTTCTGCGCGTAGGCCAGCTGGAAGAGTTCGTCGTCGGGCATCGAGCCCCAGAGGAAATAACTCAGGCGCGAAGCCAGCGCGAACTCGCTGACCGGATGCGCGTCCTTGGCCGTCGGAGCGTCGTCCTGTTCGGCGCGGAAGATGAACTTCGGAGAAGCGAGCACCACCGCGATCATCGCCTGCGCACCGGCCTCCCAGCTGCCGCCGCTCTTCTCGCCCTCGACCCAGACCTTCACGTAGCGATTGATCTCGGCGGGCGTGGCCGGGCGGCGGAACGCGCGGCTGACGAAGGAATTGGCCGCCAGGCGGGCGCGGGCCTCGCCGGTCGTGCTGCCGGCGAGGACGGCCAGGCGACGCTGGAGCTCGGTGCGCGTGTCGGTCGGGCCGAGCAGGCGGAGGCGCAGTCCGGAGAGCGTCCGGGCGTTGCCGGGGATCTTCGCCGGCGGGTTGAGCCACTTCAGCGTGAACTCGTGCTGGCCGGCGGTGAGCGTGACCTTCGCTTCGGCCACCTCGGTCTTCTTCACGTTCTTGAACTGGTAGGTCCCGACCTCGCGGCCGTCGACGAGGAAGGCGACCTTTGGGGCCGGGTCGCCGGCAGCGCCCGTGGAGCGGAGGGCCGCCGAGATCACGTAGTCGCCGTCGCGTGAAGCCGTCATGGGGCCCACGAGATACGGGGCCGGATCGAAGTAGCGCTGCTGGCTGTCGCGCTTTCCGCGCGGCTGCATGTCCATCATCGCGAAGCCCGTGCCTTCGAGTTCGGTCGGCTTGGTCGGCATCGCCTTGGCGGCGATCGCTTCGCCCACGGACAGGAAGCGTTCGAGGTGCACCGGGGAGAACGTCAGCACGTCGCCGATGTTATCGAAACCGTAGCCGGTGTCGTCGGCCGGGAAGTCGGCGGAGAAATTCTCGTCGAGGAAGCAGAGGTCGCGGATCGTGTGGTTGAACTCCGCGCGGTTGAGACGGCGCATGGTCACGTCACCCGGGTCGGTCTTGGACTTCGCGATGGCGGCGGCGAGCAGCTTGTGGACGGACGTCTGGAGCGCTTCGATTTCGGCGGGGGACGGGCGGGTCTTCTTCTTCGCCGGGGGCATCTCGCCGGAGGTGACCTGGTTGACGACTTCGCGCCAGACGCGCTGATCGCGGAAGAAACGGGAGTCGTCCTTGAAGGCCTCCAAGTCGAGATGCCCCTTCGCGAGTTCGGCGTCGTGACACTCGTAACAATACTTGTCCAGGAACGGCACGATGTCCTTCTGGAAGTCCTGGGCGGCGGCCGGGGCGACGGAGGCGCAGACGACCGCCCCGAAGACCGCGAAAGTCAGGGTCGGCCGGACCATGCGGAAGGCCAAGGGCAGCATCTAGCAAACAGACAAAACCAGCCGGGTAAGGTTGCAAACCAAAGGCCTAATCCGTCAAAAAGTTGTGAAAAGACGGTTGAAAGCCCTAAGTTATTGATGGATAATTGATTATAATTGAATTTGGCGTCATTTAGGGGGTTTCAGGCGTGGAAACGCGCAAAGCCCCCCATGAAAGGGCATTATGCCTCGATTCAAAGCCTCTTGGCACCCAAGATTGGCGACTAAGTTGGCAACCTAAGCCTCGGCTTGGTGTTTCAAGATTACCCCCTTACCCCTCAAGAAGATGCGTCCCCCTTCCCGACCCACCTCTGCCCTGCTCATGGCGGCGATCTTGGGTGCCCTGCCGGCCTTCGCTTTGGACCTCGAAGGCCTGGCCAAGAACTCCCCGTTCGGCGGGACCGGCGCGGCGACCGGACCGGGCGCGGCCCCGAGCACCTTGGAGTTCCGCGGCATGTATGCCGAAGGCGGCGTCAATTACTACAGCATCTACAACACCCAGACCAAGCAGTCGAGCTGGGTGGCCGAAGGCGAAGCGCCTTCGACGAACGTCCCGGTCGTCATCAAGGGCTTCGATGCCGCGAACGAGACCCTCAACGTCGACAACGGCGGACAGCCTCAGCAGATGGCGCTGCACCAGGCGGTCGTCGTGACTTACAAAGGACCGAGCCCGGCGCAGCTCGCGGCCGTCTCGGCCGCGGCGGCGCCTTCGACGAGCATCGGCGGCGCGCCGACCGGCGGCATGCCGCAGAACCTGACGCCGGAGCAGGTCGAAGCTTTCCGCCAGCAGATGCGCGATCGCTTCAGCAAGCGCGGACCTGACGGCGCGACCGACGGCCGCACCCGCGGCGGTGACGCTACGTCGACCAAGACCCCGAAGAACGCCGTGCCCGTCGCGCCGACCACCCCCAAGCCCCCGAAGACCCCCAAGGTCCGCTGATCCTTTTTCATCCTCCATGACCACCGTCCAGAAAACCACCGCCCGCCGCCTCCGCAAGGGCTTCACCCTGCTCGAGATCCTGATCGCCGTCGCGATCGTCGGCATGCTCGTCGGCCTCGCCGTCACGAACACCGACAAGATCCTCGGCCAGAGCCAGGAAGGCGTCGCCAAGCTCTTCG
>Ga0209599_10000517_pt1 | contig 24532 bp, 20 predicted proteins | sample Shrwel_input2_FT_FD_187534 | JGI IMG/M metagenome (GOLD analysis project Ga0209599, IMG submission 187534) | Subsurface microbial communities from deep shales in Ohio, USA - Utica-3 well 1 S input2 FT (SPAdes) (version 2) ... | reverse complement strand
TATATTTACAATAATTTAAAAAAGAATATTTTGTTCTAATTCTATAAAATAGTATCGAATAGCTTGTAAATAATAGCTATAGGTAAGTATAGAATACTAGTCACATATTCGAGTGAATTTGGCTTTGCCAGAAACAAATAATAAAAATAATAAATTTATGAAAATGATTGGGATATATAAAAAACGACAAACCTGATTAAAAACTATATGATTGAAACCATTGAAAGAGGGCACGTTGTAGAAGTGGAAATACTGAAGAAAATTAATCCCTCACAAATATTCACCAATTTTTTTGATCGTTATAAAGGTAGAATTTCAATCTTTGATTTGGATTGGAGCATTCCTTTGGCCTTAAAGCGCTTTACAGAAATTCAAGAAAAAGACAAAATTCAGTGTGTCGTATTGCACATAGATCACAAAAATAAAATTGTAGAACTGGCAGTGAAATACATTGTTGAAAATGTCTCCAAAGAAATCGGGTGGGATAGAATCTCAATCGGAAACGAGTATCAGGCAAAAGTTCTAGAGAGGCTCAACCATTATGCCCTGCTGAAAATATCAAATAATTTTTATGGGATTATCGACAAGAATTCAGTTAATCCCCAAGCAGAAAATATCAGGGTGAAAATATCCGAAAAAGATTCGTATAATAATTTACTTTACGTAATCGGAGCTGGTGAAGACGTTGACTTTTCTAAGGCTGAAGAGAATAAGGACGACGAAAAATTTAATTTCATTGATGAAGATTGTCAGTCCTTTTCTGCCTTTAAAAAATCACTGCTAGGAGAGGCGGCAACAGATGAAGAAATTATTGAAATAAAAAAAGGTTTTAAACTGGATAAGAGAATTTTTTCTAAAAATTTCAAAAAAGGAAAAACGATTTACTTAGAATTCAATGCGAATAACGACACGTTCAATACTGATTTTATTAATAAAGCAGTTCCGTTTTATGCTGAAGAAATAAGTGATCCTGAGGAAAAACAAAAAACAGCATTACTGGCTTTATCTAATGAGAAATATTGGTTCAAAACAAACACTTTCTCGTGGGATAATGACGTAAGAAATCAATTTACTTTTTTTAATGATGATATTAATATTCACGGCGATATTATTACCGAGGTAGATTCAGATAATGTTCGGTTTGAAATTCGCAAATTAACAGTGCAAAACACAGATATTAATACTGCCAAAAGTAAAAAAAGAATGGCGGCAGAAGGCGCTTTTTTGTTTGCCGACGAGATAAAGGTGTTGCCGCCAAACAGTGGGATTCCGATAGATTATTCACAGAAAGATATTGCAGAACTGGCATTGCAAAAAACAAAATGTTTTGAGATAAGAGAAAAGTTGGAACTGGAAAAAGGAGTTTTGCTGGAAAAAGAGGCAAAAACGCTCGAAATTAATGACCATTTTCTTGAGTATCAGATCGACAGGCTTCGAAATGAGAAAAGAGAAAGTATTATTATAAACAAAGTGGAACAAATTCCAAGTGATGAAGAGGGTTTGGCTTTAAAACTACCGTTTGAAATAGGGGATAATTTTGATTTAGAGAATGGCGCTGTGGTGAATGTGAAGATTGAAGATGCAAGAAGTTTTAGAGGATTCTTAAAAGCTGAGAAAGAGTATTGCGTTCTGAAATTTAAAGAGATGTTAAATCTAAATGTTCTTCGTAAAGGTTTTGAAATTGAACCTTCCGTTTCAACTTCACAGTTTGATGTGCAAAGATTAATTATTCATGATTTCCTATCCGGTAATATTGATATTCAGCATTTCGAAAAAGTCCTTCTAAAAAAGAATAATATTGTTACACCAACTTTAAAATCAATTGACTTTATAAACCCTGACCTACAGAAAACTCAGAGTGAAAATTGCGAAAATGGACAGATAAAAGCCGTGAGAAAGGCTGTAGGAAATCAAAATATTTTCCTTATACAGGGACCACCGGGAACCGGTAAAACTACAGTAATTACAGAAATTATCGAACAGTTGGTTAATAATGGTGAAAAAATTCTTGTTTCCGGTCAAAACCACGTTGCAGTAGATAATGTTCTTGGTAAGCTAGCAAATAATCCTAAACTTAATTTGCTTCGTATTGGCAATGAAGAGAAAATTGATGAGAAACTAGTTCAGTTCAACGTTGATAAGATTATCGAATCTTATAAGCAGGAATACAAACTCTTTTTATCCAATCAATTGAAACTGATAAATAAACTGTTGGAACTTTTAAGAAATGCCGATGGTACTTTACCTTCGCGCGAAAGCTTTAACTTGTTTGTTGATGAACTTTCTATGGAATATCAAAAATTAAGAGATATCTTTAGAGACAAACATTTCAATTTATTCGACGGTTTCAGCACGCTTTCTGAAAGTGAAATTGATGCGGTAAAGGTAGATTTTGAAAAATGGCTCGGCAATGATAGCGAGATGGTTGACCTCTTGGTAAAACCAATTGTTTACAAGGATGCAAATGTGGTATTTGCAACTTGTATTGGGATAAAAAGCGACAACTTCTTTAAAGAATTGGGACATAAATTTGATACCGTAATTATCGATGAAGCAGGAAAGGCAAATATCACTGAGACTTTGGTTCCTATGGAATTGGGACGGAAAGTGATTTTGGTTGGTGATCAAAAGCAATTGCCACCTTACTTGGACAGTGAACTTCTCGATGAAGAAGACTCTAAAAGTTTTCCTAACAGTAAATTCGGTAAGAAATTTCAGATTGAAGAAATAAGGCACGCAACTGAAACTTCATTTTTTGAGTTCCTGATAAATCGCATAAAGGAAAAAGAGTTTCCTGAAGAAAATCTTGAAATGTTGAATTTTCAGCATAGGATGCATCCCACGATTGGCGAGTTCGTTTCAAAGTCTTTTTATGGTGGGCATTTGCAGATGGGGAATTCTACCGCAAATAATCATTTGCCTTTAGAAAAACCTTTTGATAAAGAAATTATCTTTTTTGACACCTCAAATGTTCCTGATTCTTTTGAACAAAAAAGAGATTTTGAAGTATCAAACGAAGTTGAAGCAACTGTGCTTTTGCATTTTATCCTACCGGAATTAAAAGCGAGAAATGTAAAGGCTGAAAAGATGGCAATTATTGCACCATATAAGTCACAGGTAAGATTAATAAAAAAGAAAATTAACGAATCTGGTGATCCGTTTATGGCAAGGATTGATGTCGCCACTCTCGATTCTTTTCAAGGTAAAGAATACGATATTATTATTTTTAGCTTTACCAGAGCAGCTGACCACTCAAAACCGGCAATTGTCAATGGGAAGAGAAAGTTTACAAAAGTGGGTTTTTTAGATGATGCACGCAGGCTAAATGTTGCCTTTAGCAGAGCCAAGAAAAAAATTGTTTTGGTTGGAAATGCTGATACTTTAAGGGATAGCAGATCTCATTATGATTTTTTATTCGATTACACATCTTTGTTTGAAACATTAGTTTCAATTGCCAAAGATGAAAATAAGGGTCGGTTTGTGAATATCGCAGATAATTACTCTGTTAAAAGTGATTTCGAACAGTTTATATCTAAATTTAAAAAGACTGATATCGTAAAAGCCAAATTTAAATATAGACGTGAACTTGATAATGGTACTTATCTTCTAATTTTTAGAGTTGGCTCCTTGGATTGTGCATTAGCTTCATACAAAATTGGACCAGGTTCACAATTAGAGGTAGATAAACTTGAAAATGGAGATTTCTTAGATTTGAAAATAGATCGCATTGATTTAGAAAAAAGAAAGGTTTTCCTTTCGACTCCAAATTACATTGCACAGTCTGCGACAAGGGCATTTACTCCAAATAACATTACAGGTCTTACTGTTGGTGCACGGTTTAAAGGAAAAGTATTTCAAGTTAAAGAGCATGGTTATATTATTAGCATTAAAGAGGATGTGAAAGGTTTTTTAAATAAGAATAAAATAAATACAAACCTAAAGTTGAATGTGAATGATATTGTAAATGTTAGAATCTCATTCATCGATTATCATAATAAAAAAGTTTATTTAAAATTTTAGATGGCGACGTTAAGACTAGATTATGAGAAGCTTTTTGAAGCATTCAAGAAGAGAAAAAGAAAAATAATTGGGGTGTTTACATTGCAGTATCCAGTCTACTGTATTCATGCCACAATTGAAGATGTAACTGTGGATCCGCTGGATCATTTTGATCAGTTGCTGGTGCAGATTATTGCTTCCAAGGGCGATGTTTCTGCATTTGTGCTAAGCTCATTATTGGGAGTTTCAAAATCAGTGGTAAAAGAAAGAATTCGTATGTTGATGTATGAAGATTTACTGGTGCAAAACACTGACTCTTATAGTCTAACTGAAAAAGCAGTTTCAGTTTTTATTAATAAAACAGCAGAACGTGTCCATATTCGTTCTTATGATTTTTACGTGGACGGGTTAACACTTAAACCTTTGAAAAAGGTATTTTATAAAAACTATAAATCCAAACTGGTTTCAGAAAATGACAATTATTTCAGAACAACAAAAAAAGAGGAGCGGATAATAGAAAGATCAATGAAGCCGGATATGGTTCATTGTCCTATTGATGTAGAGAAAGTAGTTTCATATATTAAGGGAATTACGGCAAATGATAGAGATGATTTTGGTATTCCTTCGGGTTTCAGAAATATTAATGAATTGTCTCATACGAAAATGACCTTTCAGGTTTTGGTAGTGGCTAGTACTGATGGTCAGAAAATTTATAAGGAAATGATCGATGGCTTTGCGGCGGAAAGTTATTTGGAAAATTCTGTATTTTATGATGATATTAAAAAGCACATTGAAGATTTTGAAAAAAATGTTAATAATAAGATTCAAAATTTGATTTTTCAGTTCCAAGAAGAACAGTTTAAAAAAGATCATACAAAACTGTTTGATGAAATGCTAATTTCTAATTGGCCTGAAATAGATAAATTTAATGACTATTCTAATGAAATTTTTTCACAGAACTTTTCTCAGGTGAAAAATATCGTAAAAAAGAAAATTGGAGTTGAAATAGAATTTCCGGAAGATTTTTTGAAAAATAAGAAAGCGATTGAAATTATGGTTGATTCGAAAATGCTCAAAAATTCAAATGACCGCTCATTATTAGTGAGTAATTTAATGAGGGGTAGAGATTATATTTTTGACATTAGATACACAAATTTTAATGTACAATTGCTGTATTTCTATTACAGTGCGTCAGATCAGGTTGTTGAAAAAATTTTAGATCTTAACTTTATTATTAATTCAATAGGCGCAAACAGAATCGATAAAAATATTTTGTTGCAGAAGGTTGATAATTGTTCAGCAACTTTAAAGCAATTACTGCTTTTAGGTGGAAATTATGAGATTCTGGAAAAGTTCGATATAGCTCAACACATGACTGAAAATTAAAATGAAAGAGATAAATTATCAACTTGAAGATACGTTGCAAAAAGGTTTTTTTACTGTTAATGGGAATTTTCAACATGGAGTTAATGCTAACCAATACGAAACTCTTTTTCTTACTAACGGTTCTAATACAACTTTAAAAGATAGGATTTTATCAGCGATAAGTGAGGCAAAGTCGGTTGTCAAACTCTGTAGTTTTATTGTTACAGATGACGAAATTGTTAATGAGATTCTGCGTAAAGCCCAGGATCCGAACATTGCAGTTTTCTTGTTAACTCAACTGGATCAGAAAAAACTAATAAATAACTTTGCTTTAGCTTCCAATGTCCTGGACGAAGAAAACTTTAGCAGCTTAGAAATCACCAGTCATCTCGACAATATAAAGATGCTGCGAGATAAAGGCGTACATGTTAGAGCAGCTAAAGATTTGCACGCTAAGTTTATCGTTTCGGACCGCAACTCTGGTTTATTAATGAGTGCGAACTTTACTGCAAACTCACTCTCAAAAAATGTTGAATCTGGCGTTGATCTGGACGTAGCAAGCAGTCAGGATTTAGATCGATTATTTGACCTGATCTATTTACAGGGAACCTCCTACAGATCCTTTATCAATACAAAAAAGGATAAGAAAATGTTTGTTTTAGAAAATAACATTACTTTGTCCCAGGATCATCTTACTTTACCACAAAGCGGATTGAGATATACTTATGATACTTTTCAGCATAACTTGTTAGGGGAAATTATTAAGATAATAGAAAGTGCTGAAGATTTTATTTTTCTTTCAACCTATTCAATCGTGGGACTTATAAAAATCCCTCAGTTTGTGAGTGCTATTTCTAAAGCAATTTCAAAAAATGTAAAAATTTCTATTTTTTGTAGAGCAATGAATTATCGTTTGGATCATGTTGAGGGATGCCGTGTTTTATCTAAACTAGGATGTAAAATTGTTGGTGATTATTATAACCACTCCAAAGGAATCATCACAGAAAAAAAAGGGATGATTTTCACTGCAAATATTGATGGGAATTATGGATTGATTAATAGCTTTGAGGTAGGTTACATACTATCTGAAACACAAAGAAAAGATTTCCTAGAATTTCATAAAGAATTGATAGATAATTGTAACTTCGAGTTTTCACTTAATCCTACAAGGAGAGAGTTTATGGATTTTGTTGCGCACTACGAAATGGAAAAGAACTTAACTTCTTTCTTGCTTGAACGTGATCTGGAAATTGTAGTGAAAAAATCCTTGCATAGTTATTTTGAAAATATCTCAGACTGCCTTATGTTTATCGGAAAGAAAAGGGATAAGGATGGAGTTACCTTATTTCTGAACTTTGATGAATTTTTTTTTACAATTAAAAAAAGTGGTAGCAAAATGATTGTACAAAGCAAATGTCCACCGCTATATAATGCAGAAAAATACTTCTTAAAATTTTTTAACCTCAAAATCACTTTTTTTAATGAATAATCACATACCTTATTTGGAAGAATGGCTAAATTTAGCATTATCAGGAGAATTTATCGATGCGCAAAACTTGTACTATGATAAACTTTTTGACCATATTATTGAGAATTTTACACTAAAACACGTACAAGTTTTGAAAGAGGGCGGTGTGCTTTTTTCAATGCTTGGGTTTTCTCCGGAACCAATTATCTTGACAGCTAAGTTGATTAACCCAGACACACATATTATTTTCACAACAAATAACAGAAATATGGATAACAGTATCCTTGATAGATTTTTGGAAGATGATTATCAAATGGAATATCTGGAGAATGAAGATTTTAATGTGGTTTATAGTGCGTTGAAGGAAAAAATGATCTTGTTTCCAGAATCTCAAATAGTTGTGGATATAACAGGAGGTAAAAAATCAATGGTGGCAGCAGCAGCAATTTTCGGGAAAGATTTTGGCTGTAAGGTAGTCTATGTTGACTTTTCTGATTACATTAAAGAATTACGTAAACCAAGACCCGGCTCAGAAGTTATGACCATTGTATATGATCCAAATGTCAACCAACCTGAAATATTTTTGTAATGAAGCATCATATTAGTTTAGTTGGCGGGCAAACATTACCACTTTATGTCGGTATTATTGAAAGTAATGCGGATTTTATCCATTTTGTCTACTCGAAAGATTCATCAGAAAGCATAAAAGTGTTGCAAGATATTTTTAAGGACAAAAAAATGAAAACTTACGAATGCAACGCATTTAATCATGCTGAAATACTGTCATTATTCAACTCAATTGTATCATCGTTTTCATCTTCTGATGATTTTGTATTTAATATAACAGGTGGTACAAAATTAATGGCGTTAGCAGCGACCGAAGTTGTTCAGAAATCAAAAGGAAAAGCGTTCTATTTTAATCAGGACTTAACTTTTTATGAAATTCCTTCCTTCGAAATAAGAAATATTACAAAAAATCTGGAAATTAATGATTATGTAAGGTTAAGTGGTAACAAAATTTCATGCTACACTGATATTTCAAAGTATAAGGATTCAGATTTTAATGCAGCCCAGAGAATATCTAATTTTTCAGCTGCTAACACAAAAGAGTATTCCGCTATACATAAATTTAAGGATCAAAGGTTTGGGAATTCAGGATCGCTACCAGTTCGGGGTGATTACCAAATAAATAATAATCTATTTGTTTCCTGGGATGAAAATGGATTAGATATAAGCACATCTTCTGATTCACTTCTTGAACTAAGTTGTAAAAATGTTCATAGTTTGTTTTTCAATGCCGGTTGGTGGGAATTACTTGTTGCTCAGTCTGTAAATAAATGGAAACAAAAAGTTGATTTATACACCAATGTAATTCTGCCATACAAAAATGAAGATTCTCAAAGTAAAAATGAGATTGATGTATTGGTTAATACAGGCAAAAGATTGGTTTTTATTGAATGTAAATCAGGAAATATACTTGCGTCAGATATTAATAAAATTAAAGCAGTGCGCGAGACATATGGAGGTAGAATAGCCAGGAGTTTATTAGTTTCAAAGTATAAACCCAAATCTCACATTATTGAAAAATGTCAGGAGTTGGATATTGATATTTTTTACTGCTATGAAGGCTACAAAAATAAAGTGACTGAACTGGATGAAATTTGTAGAAAACTCGATCAGCTAATTAAAAAATCTTCAATATAAATGTTTAATAATGTTTAACTTTGTTTGCGGTGTAATAAATTAACAATATCCGATATTGTTTTTGATAGATTCTGTGGTACTTTTCTTATAATTTATATATTAAACTAATGGCAAAAAACATCGGCATACTCGCCTCAATGAGTTGGAACAGCAATGGCTGGCAAGAGCCAGCCACAAGAGAAGACATTGCAAGGTCAAATTTTGATTATGTAAAAGAAAACGGATGGATGCATGAAGACCTAAATTTCGGCTTTGAAAAATATGCACTGGAAGCGGACGGCAATTACATTGCTTATACCCCTCAGTTCAATACATTACCAGCACTTGAGGAATCAAAATACGTTTCTATTGTGTTTTTTAAAAGCTTCAATTACCATAACAGCAAAAATCTAATTGTTGGCTGCTATGCTTTTCCTGATATTGGAAATTTTGCAAGGAATGCGGAGGATAAGATGTACGAAATGTACGATTTTGGGAATGTAAAAACAACTCCTGAATGTATTGTCAGATTTAATAATCCAGTTGAAATATCTGATGAGTTATGTGCAACCAAGGGTTATTTGCCTAAAGGTAAAAAACTGGGTAAAATGGGGTATAATTATCTGGAATATGATAATGTACTTAAAATATTGGACCAAGCGACCCGTCTAAATCCCGATAAAAAACTGCTAGCAATAAAGTACAAGTTTTTAACTGACGGTAGTCTTAAATATTGATATGGCTGCAAAAAAGACAAGGCAAGAAAAACTTGACTCTTTTTTTGAAAGCTTACAAAAAGAGATTTTCAAGAATGGAACAAAGTCAATTAAGGTTAAAACCTTAGTAAACAATTTCGGGTACGCGAAAAGAAGTATGCAGAATGTTCTGAAGATAAACGAAGAACTTAAGCATCGCGGATTATATGCGCAGCCGGAATATTCAATTGATCTAAAGTTTGAATCTACTTTGAAAATTTCTTCTTTTCCGGTTAAACAGTTGGGTGATTTATTTGATTCTGAAAAAGAACTGGAAGAATTTGTTGAGAAAAAAAAGTTATACAAAAAGTTAGGTATATCATCTGTCCTACGCCAATACAGCCCCACAGGATCCAAAGACAGATTGGATTTTCGGGGAGAAACAGATAGCAAAGAGATAGTGGTGTTGGAGTTAAAGAATTATGGCGGTGGAAAGTCGGCTGTTGAACAGGTCTTAAGATATACGGGGCTCTTGAAAAATGAAAATAGTAAAAGTAAGATTCGCACTGTTTTGGTAACCGGAGTTCAAAATTATGAAACGGCTCTAGCAATCAATGGAATGAACAAAACTCAACGAAAATCTTTTGAATGGTATCTTTACAAATTTCACAAAAGTAATAATAAGTTTGATTTTGTGAGGGTATCTGATGAAGACCTGAAACAGGCAAAATAGGTTAATACAGACATTGTTCTCAAAAAAGCAATATCAGCTTCTAAAAGACTTTGCAGATAAAAATGATGCATTGTTTGATTTGGGTATTACAACTACTGACAGCTTTACTGGTGAGATTGGTGAGTTTATCGCTTGTCATCATTTCAAGCTGAAAAAGTCTGTTCGCTCAAATAAGGCAGTTGACGGCGTTGCACCAAATGGTGATCGTTTTCAGATTAAGTCAAAAGTTATTTCAGGCACTAATTTTAATTACACAATATCTCATCTCCAAACGGATTTTTTCGAAAAACTGGTTGTTGTTTATTTAGATAGCCAATACAATCTTCTAAAAATGATAAACATTCCGGCACACGAAATTGAGGGCTCAGTTTTGAGGATAACAAAGTCAAATATTCAGAATTTTGAAACAGTTGAAAATGTAAAAATTCCAGTTAAAATACAAAGATTATTAAACGATTTTGCTTCAGCATTCAATGCATTGGAAGAAAATGGTATTATCAGAAGCAGAAGAGTTGTTGGAGACATTGGGGAATTTTACGCTTGTAAAAAGCTTGGCCTTTTAATGAGTGAGAAAAAAAATGAAAAAGGAATTGACGCTAGACATCCAAACGGATTAACATTCGAAATAAAAACCAGAAGAGTTTATGACAGCGAAAGGCGAATTTCGGAAGTTCGTAGATTGAATAATTTGGTTGGTAAAACAGCTGATTACTTAATTGTGGTTACTCTAGACAGATTCTTTGAATGCTCAGGAATGTGGTTACTTCCAATGAAAAATTTATTGAATCCAAAATCTGCTAATCTTAAGACTGTAAATACAACACTTGGTACACTAAACATAATTCCTAGCAAAATATCTTGGTTAAATAATGGTGCTCCTTTTTCAAGTTTTGAATCTATTGCAAATACCAAAACGGTTAGGAAGACCAAACCACCTACCAAGACATCACCGTGTAAGTCTCCAATTATTATTAGTCCATCAACAAATGAAATACAGTCTGAAAAAAATAATATTACTCAGCTATTAATTTTAGTAGTTGCAGTAGTGCTTGCTTTCATTGTCGCATTTGCTTTATAATAATTACATTACTTTTTCAACTGGTTTTTGATTTGCTACTTCCAAATACCTGCAGAAAGGATTGGCAAGCTTGATTTGGTTGGGTGCATGACAGTCTGGTTCAAAAAGGTTCGGGCTTCCTACCAGGATAAAAATGGCTCTTGCCCTTGATACTGCTACATTAAAACGGTTTGGGCTGTACAGAAAATCCATTCCGCGCGGGGCATCCTCAGGTGTGGAACTGGCCATACTGTAAATAATGATGGGTGCTTCCTGACCTTGGAATTTATCTACTGTACCGCTTTCATAATCCGGTAACCTCTTTTGCAGCTCAAAGACATTGCTGTTATAAGGTGTTATAATTTTGATTCCTTGCGACGTTACTGGATGCTTTTCATTTTTTTCGTCGACCCGATGGCGCGGATTTTTAATCCGTGACCTATAACACACTAAAACGTTCACTTCTTAAAAACAACAGATGGCTCGGATTTTTAATCCCACGAACGGAATCAAACTTCCTTCGTGTTACTTCACAAATCAGCGCGTACGTTACAGGCATGAATAATACGACACCAAACGAACTGAGCAGACAAAAATATTGAACCTCACAGACAAATCTATTATTTAGCACCGACTTAACTTTGCTGTATAAATCATTAAAAATAAAAGAAAATGAAAAAAACAGTAATTATCACAGGCGGAACAACAGGTATCGGAAAAGCAACAGCTTTACATTTTGTGAAAAATGGTTACAATGTAGTAATAACTAGTAGAAATGCTGACAAAGAAGCAACTGTAATTGCAGACTTTAAACAAAATGGTGCAGACATTACATTTCTACCTTTAGACGTAACAAACGAAGAACAAGTAAAATCAGTTATTGAAACGACAGTTAAAAAGTTTGGTAAATTAGATTCTATTGTAAACAACTCGGGAATTTCATTAGGAAATGCAGTATTAGCAGAAACAGAATCTAACGACTTAAAACAAATGCTTGAAACAAATGTAATGGGCGTTTATTATGGAATGAAATATGCAATCATAGAAATGCTGAAAACAGGTGGTGGAACAATTGTAAATTTAGCTTCCATTGCAGGATTAAATGGTTTGTATGCAACCGCACAATACAATGCATCAAAACACGCAGTTGTAGGTTTAACAAAAGGCGCATCTATTGATTATGCACAACAAGGAATTCGAGTTAATGCAGTTGCACCAGGAGCAATTAAAACAGATATTTTGAAAAACGCTATTGCTTCAGGAACATATGATGTTTCAAGCATTGAAGCAATTCATCCAATGAATAGATTAGGTGAAGTTGAAGATATTGCAAAAGCAATTTACTTTTTAGCATCTGACGAAAATACATTTATGACAGGAACTATTTTAAACATAGATGGCGGTTATAATGCAAAATAATCATATTAAAAATAAATAGAATATTTTTACAAAGATTTATCAGTTTACTGATAAATCATGGTTTATTAATTAAAAAATGAAATTATGATAAAAAATACTTTTGATTGGTATAACGGAGAAATTTTTGAAGGCAAATTTATATTAGGGTTTGGGCTATTTCTAATTGCAATTGCCTTTCTGTTTTATTTATACGGAAATTTACCATCTGCCAAAGTATTGCTTTTTCCTTTATTGGTTATTGGAATCTTTTTTACAGCAATTGGTGTAGGTAGCATTTATTCTAACAGCAAAAAAGTAGCACAAATCGAACTAAAATTCAATGAAAATCAAGAACAATTCATACAATCAGAAATTAAACGAGTTGAAGATTTTCAATATCTTTACCCAATGTCAATTGGAATTAGTTTGTTTTGTTTTGCTGTTGCACTTGGATTGTTATATTTTGTAAAAAATATTCAATGGCAAGCAATTGCCATTGCTTTGATTTTATTTGGTTCTGCTTTTGCTATAATTGACTACTTTTCAAAAGAAAGAGCGACAATATATTATGAAAAATTAACACATCTCAAATCCTAAATGTTACAAGATAGAACACAAATAAATATACTTTTCTCTTGCACTGGAGAACCAAAAAAAGATTTTGAGCCGTTTGTTCAAGACTTTGCTTTATCATTTATCTTAACAGGAAAAATGATAATAAATAACGGAACAGAAACTACTGAATACAATACAGGCGACATTGGTTTTATATCAAAAAATCAATTGGTAAAAACGCAAAAACTACCACAAGAAAATAAACCATTTATGGGAATTAGTATTTTTTTGCCTAAAGAAACGCTTTATAATTTTTCCAAAGAACATAATATTTTTCCTAAAGGACAATATACCGGCAAACCAAATTTTATATTTCCTCACGACCCATTTTTAAAAGGTTTTTTTGATTCTATTGTTCCATATTTTGAAAATCCAGATGCGTTAACCGAAAATTTGGCGAGAATAAAAACCAACGAAATAATAGAGCTTTTGATAAAAAAAACACAAATGCAAAATCTTCTTTTCAATTTTCAAGACGATTTTAAAATTGATTTAGAAGCCTATATGAATAGAAATTTTACGCACAATATTCCGTTAGAACAATTTGCAAAACTAACAGGAAGAAGTATTTCAACATTCAAAAGAGATTTTCAAGAAATTTTTAAAGAAACACCAAGTAAGTGGCTCATTAAAAAGCGACTTGAATTGGCTCATTTTTTAATTACTAAACAAAATAAAAAACCAGTAGAAGTTTATTATGATGTTGGCTTTGTAAGTTTTGCTCATTTTTCTCGTACGTTTAAAGCAGAATTTAAAATAAATCCATCGGAAATAGAAAAAAATCCAAATGGCGCGGATTTTTAATCCGTGACTTAAAACAAAGACTTGCCCTTAAAACACACTAAAACGTTCATATCTTAATAACATCGCAAGGTTCCAAAATCACCGCTGTCCGCAGCAAGTAACATAATTAACATTATACGCACTTCCTAGCTACAGAGAACTGTCTCCACCCAGCCAGCCCTAAGCCTACCGAAGGGTTCCGCCATCACCCGATGGCGCGGAATTTTAATCCGTGCCCTTAAAACAAAGTCGTAACCTTAAAACAAACTAAAACGTTAATTTCTTTATAACATCGTCAAGGTTTCAAAACTACCGTTGCCCGATGGCTCGGTTTTTAAACAGAGATAGATTTTTTTATGATTTATTCACATTTAACATAAAATATAAATTTTCAGTTTTTTAACTTAATTTATTTTGTATAAATTTGTTATGAACTAATAAACAGAAACTCATATTACGCAATTCATACAAACGTTTACAAACAGATTTTTAATTAATAATTAATAAGTTAATCGTTATTCTTCATATTTGAAAGTTGCGTATATTTAAGAGTTATAGCCAATAGCAGAGGGACACTGCCTGAAACAAAATATACAATCAGCACAAATGTTAGAAATTTTAAATAATCGCACAGAAAATACACACGAAAATGAACAATTTCGTAGAGTTGCTGAAATCATTGAAGCAACTTTTGGTAATTTGGGATATGACGGTTTATTGATTGGTAATCCATTTAATGAATCATATTCTCGTTTTCGTGCTGACGCAATTTTATACTATAATAACGGACTTGTACTTATTGACTTCAAAGACTACAACGGAATTATAAAGTTACCCCCAAATGAAAATGAATTTCATTCAACAAAGTGGCACAATGAAAGTCTAAAAGATAGAAGTAGATTGGAGATAAAATCAGGAGCAAACTTCATCAACCCATTTAGACAATTAGCCTCTTATCGTAATGCTTTCAGAGAATTAGTTGAGAAGAACAAATACTTAGACGGAATAAACCCTGCAAGAGTTTGCATTGCCAATATTTTTTCTGGTCCAATTCAGCTTCATAATGAAGTTCCAAAAAATCTGCCTTATTACAAACTTATTCAAGAATCTGATTTAGCCAATTTTCTTTATGACTTTGCAAGTGAAAATACATACAAAGAAGACATTTCAAACGTACTAAAAAGTATTTTTCCTGCTGAAAAATGGATTAAAAACGTAGAAATTTCTATATCCGAATCAATCATTGATAAACCAATAACAAAAATTGAAAATGATGTAGAGAAAAGCATTGTTGATTTTCTCAAGGAAGAAAATGGTGGAGTTCTTGTATTAGAATCTATGACTGTGGACGATAGAGATTCTTGGTTACGTTTTATTACCAATGAAGCCGTAAACCACAATATTCCACAGGTTGAAAAATGGTCGCACTCTGCGAGAATAAGTAAGAAAATTCAAAGGCGAAGCAACATAGAAACACAAGGAATTTACAGTGTTATATATGGTGGTTCAGACATTGAAGGACAAAATGAAAACGCAGACCAAGATGAACAGGAAGAAGAATTACAAGAAATTATTCCTTTAAAATCGGATAAAGATATTGATGAAAAAGCTTTGATTATTATTGCCGAAGCTCATTTAGTAAGTCGTAGCCTAAGTCAATCAGAATTATTACGATTTGGGTCTGGTCGATTATTAGAAGATGTAATCAAATTTATTAATCCAGAAAGCAACAGAAAAATTGTATTTATTGGCGACCCATATTCTTTGACATTTGGTAAAGACGAAGATACTGCATTAAACTTGGAAACCTTATCTGAATTATACAAAAACGAAAAAATTAAACATTATCGCAAACCCATAGACAATGATTATTCAGATGGAAAAGAAAAATTACGAACTAATTTAGCAAATAGTATTGAAATTTCGCTTTTTAATAATTTGAATTACAGTTTTGATGAAGTCGCTTTAATTGACTTAAAAGACGATAATCAAAGAATCCAAAATCTACATTTGTGGTTTGCCAAACCGTTTTTTAACGAACCTGAAAATGCCGTTCTATTTTACTCAAAAAAAGATTGTTTAAAAACAAACAAATGGATTAAAAAACAATGCTTGAAAAATGGAGACAATTTGTCCGCAAATGATTTGCTCATTGTAAACAATAATGTGACTATTCCAGATGATAGCGGTTTCCAAATTCCAAGACGAATTGTAAATGGTATGTTTTTCACGGTGCTTGATGTAAAAGAAACGAAACAAGAATATATTAAAATTCGTCAATCACAAAATCCAATAATATTATCGTTTACTAAAATCCGTGTTAAATGTTTGAGTTTATCAGGTTTACCCGAAACAGAAGTTTGGATTTTGGACAATTATTTTAATAGTGAAGATGATTGGACAAAAGAAGAACAAATTGCTTTCAGAGTTTTTGTAAATGAAAAAATTAACGAAGAAAAAAGAAAACAAAAGTTTGAAGATAGTCAAGAACATAAACAATTATTACAAGACAAGCAATTTAACAACTTTTTAAACGAGGAAAAAGAAGCGATAAATACACTTGTAAAAAACTACAATTTACCAAAAGACAAGAAACAAAAAGTTGAAACAAGTAGAAAAGTAAGAAATTTACTTTCAACTTACTATAAGAAGTATTCAAGGATTTTGTTTTTTCAAATAAAAGAATCTGACCCATTTGTAAATGCAGTTTTTGTAAAATACGGTTGGGCAATTACTGTTCATAAAGCAATTGGTTCTACCTATAACGAAATTATCATAAAAGGACATCGCAAAGAAAATGATGGAATTACAAACGATAGTTATTTCCGATGGTTGTACAGTGGTGTAACAGCTGGTAAAATCGTAAATATTACTTCGCCTAAAACAATAAATCCTTTTATGAATTGTGTTTTTGAAGACAATTCAATAAAAGGTATTTCTACAAAATCGAAAGAATTTTTGATTTTTGAAAATTATGAAGTCGAGACAAGATTTACTGATAAAGTAGAATCACTTGAAAACAAAAATGTGATTGGTACAATTTGTGAAATTTCAAAACTCTTGGAACAAAATGGATATTTACTTGAAAGCACAAAAAGGTTTTCTGAATATTTGACAAAAGCATCTTATTCTATTCCTCAAAAGGAAAATCAGCAACTGATTTTGAATATTGACAACAAAGGTTCAAAAGATAATTTTGCTGTTGGTAATATTCGTATTGAAAATCTTAATGGTGCAGATGATAACATCATAAAACAATGTATTGAAAATTGTCTAACTCAAAAGAAAAGCCTTAGTTCAATCACAAATGATAACCCCAAATTACCATCAGATTTTAGACAAACAATTTATTCTAAGTGGGTTGAAAGCTTTAAAAATGAAAACATTGCACTAAAAATTATGCAAAGCCATAATAATCAAGATATTTTTAGTGCCACTTGTGAAAATGACAGTATAACTTTTAGGGTTTGGTATGGCACAAGTGAACAGAATCACACAAAAGGGTTTTTCTCAAAAATTGAAATTTTGGAAAAATCTTCTGAAGATTTAGTTTTTGACTTAAAAAAAATATTACTTAATGGATTCTCCGATTGAAACAAAGCAAGAACTTGACTCTAAAGCTAAGAGCAATTTGGAATCTAATCCAAATGAAGCAGTCAAGATTTATAAATCAATGTATGAACAATATCCCGACCAATTTAATAATTGGGATGCTTTCTATTCAATTAAAGCAATGAGGATTTCCAATTCATTTGATATATTTTGGGCAAGTGAATTGGTAGAAAAATATAAAGATGAAAAAATTTGTGGATTGTATGGTTGGCTTGTTTTTGACAAGTGTGTAAAAGGAAAAGAGCGAACAGAAATAATAAACAATGAACAACACATTCTATCACTCATAAATTTATCGCCACAAAAGAATTTAAAAGAAGATGAGAAGTTTCCTTGTCCAACAACAATTTCAATCTTAAAACTGTGCGATGCACACGCTGAAAATTTATTTAATGCTCAAAAAATAAACGATTTTTTGTCAGGGTTAGATTATAACTTGTTATCTGACAAAGCACAATCTATAGAAACACAGACAAGAGGCGAAGTTGAATTATCGTCTGACCTTGAAAAATATTTTGCTCTCAAAACAAAAGCATTATTGAAACTAAAAAAATTTGAATCTTGTAAAGAACTGTGTTCAATTGCACTTCAATCAATTCAAAAATTTCATTATGATAATGATTTATGGTTTAAAATGAGAATTGCTTTATCAGAAGATGGTCTTGGCAACTCAGAGAAGAGCGAAGAACTATTTAAAGAGTTATTAAGCAGTAAAGCAGGTAGTGGCAAATGGTTTTTGTATCGTGATATTTCACAAATATATCTTGAGCAAAGTAATTTTGAAAAGGCTTGGAAATATGCTGTAGATGCAACTTTTTATGGTAACGAACCACATTTTTTAATTGGTTTATATTTGCTTCAAGCCCGAATTTTATTCAAATTAAATCGAGCTTCGGAAGCAAGTATTCTTGCTGAACTTATCGCATCAATATTAAAAGAACAAGAATGGAATGATAAATTAGAATATAACAAACTTTTTTCATACTTCAAAACGGATAGACTGAATGTTAAGCCTGTAAAAGAAATAATCAGAACATTAAATACTTTTTGGCAGAATGAAAAATATGGAAACAAAACAAAAACAAAAGGCATAATAATTTCTATCCGTCATAATGGTAAAGGCGGAAAAATCAAAGATTCAAATGGTACTGTTTTAGATTTCTTGAAAAAAGATTTAGTAAGAAAGCTAAAATCAATTGACAATCTCAAAGGAGCAAATGTTGTGTTTTATTCAATGAAAAATTTTGAAGGCAAAGACATTGCAGAAAGTATAGAAGTGTTGAATTTCCCAACACAAAACAATTCTAATAATCAGAATTCACAAAAAAAGCAAAATCTTGAAGGCGAAATAGTGAAAATTTTACACGACAACGAACGTGGAAAAGTCGGCTTCATAAAATGTAACGGAAATGAGCATTATTTTTCGGTAAATCCAAACTATCATTCTATATCAAAAATTACAGTCGGAACAAAAGTATTATTTGATATTTTACCACCAAAAGACGACAAAAAGGACCAGACAAGAATAAAAAAGATAATCGCATAATAGCTACTGGCTATAACAAAGGTTTTGCAAAAGAGCGGGGTAAGTGTATAATTCAAGGTTAGTGCATTTAATCTGCAAAACCATTTTTTATTTGCTTTTAAAATGTAAATTAGCAAATAGTAAAAATGGGTTTGCTAACGTTTGTGCAAAGATGAAAGTTTAGTCTTTCTAACCCCGATGGCGCGGATTTTAAATCCCAAGAACGGAAGCAAACTTCCTTCTTGTTACTTCACAAATCCAGATGGCGCGGATTTCTAATCCGTGACTTCCTCTGACTTATTTCATTTATTTTAATTAAATTTGTTAAGAACTAATAAACAAAAACTTAAATAACGAACTAATACAAATACTTACAATCATTTACAAACGAATATTTCCTTGATTATAAGAATTTTACAATTGTACTTCGTCTATTTGAGTGTTAGCACCAATTTTAGAACGACCAACAATCAATGACAGAACAGCAAATTATAAAAGCAATTAGTAAAGTTGACGGACTGGGCGGAATGACAGTTAATGAACGACTTTATGTTTGTGGACTTATGGATGAATTTGATAAAGCTATTATCGTTGATAAAAACAAAGCAAAAAAAATATTAGAACTATTGGCGTTGACAAACCTTCAATCGAAAAAATTGTAACAGAATGATAAGCCACAAACCTTTAAAAAGTGTTTCTCACAATTTTGGACATTCATTTATCAGTTTAATGAACTATATAAATGACGATTATTTTATGGGACATTTATTAAAGCAGGCTCGTAAAACAAATTGTAGTAAACTAACAGTTGACATTTTAAAAAACTTAGCAGAACCTACTGAACTTTTGACCGACCCAATAAAATCTTCAATAGAACATTGGAATAAATGGTTTCCGACTTTAGTTGAAAGTAGCGGTTCGACAATGGATTATGTAAATTCAGCAACAATGACAATTGAATTTGACTTAAAACAAACAAGACCACATTTAGGAAATAGAGATTGTTTAGAAAGTCCTTTTATTTGTGAGATTGTAATTATTGACGATAAAGGAAAAGAATATAAACGTAAACACGAAGACTGGTGGTATCCAGAAACGAAATGATAAAAACTGGTGCTAACAAGGGCTTGCCAAAAGCGGGGCTGAAGTGCTTCGGTTGAAATTTTGTGCAAGGTTCAACGGTAGTAATTCTGTTGAACTTTTTTGCTAAAAATCCCCGCCTTCGGCAAGCCCCAAACCGTTAGCAGAAATGGCAAACAGAAACCGTATAAAATTGACTGTGATTATGAAAAAGATTATTTTTTTGATTTTAATTTCTTTCTTGTTCTCATGTGAAAGAAATTCTGAAGATTCTACTTCTGAAAATCTAATTGCGAAATGGAATTGGATAAAATCAAGTGGAGGAATTGACGGAAAAGTTGAAACACCTTTTTCAACAGGGAAAAATATTGTGCTTGAATTTTCGCAAAATAAAGTTAAAACTTATGAAAATGGAATTTTGAAAAGTGAGAAAAATTACAGCATTCAAACCAAGAATTCTATTATGGGCGGACAAAAACAAATGGTGATTTATGAACCTTATCAACCCGACCAAAGTTTCTTAATTGAAAACAATAAATTATTTTTGAGTGATGAATGTTATGATTGCCATCAATCTGAATATATTAAACAATAGAAGCCACTTCTGCTAACATAGTATTTGCAAAAGGCGGGGTTGAAACCAGATAGCGCGGATTTTTAATCCGTGACTTTCCACAAATCATATTATTTACTTTAATTAAATTTGTTAAGAACTAATAAACAAAAACTCAAATAACGAACAAAATAAATACTTACAATCATTTACAAACGAATATTTCCTTGATTATAAGAATTTTACAATTGTACTTCGTCTATTTGAGTGTTGGCAGAAATTTATCCACGAACCATGAAAAAAACAAACATTTACTATTTAATTATTTTTTTAGTATTAAGCTCTTGTAGCACAGTAATTATACCGTCTAAAAGTATTGACCCTAATGAAATGTTAATCAGTGATGAGGGTATGATTATTGGGACAATTGCACTTCAAACCACTAATAACGCAAACAAAATAAAATACACATTTGATTATTCATCAGATAAAATTGAAATATCAGAAAATAAAAGCATAGATAAAAAAGAAAGTGGAAATGTTATAATTGCTCCACCTCGTTCTATTTTATTACATCATGAACCAGATTTTATTGATGGTGAATTTGCAGTTTATTTTTTCAAAATAAAAAAAATAAATGGAAACTTTCATTTTTACGGATTGACAACTACAGATATTGTCGGAACGGGTATGGGAACTGCTGAACTGAATACTTTTACTAAAATAAACATACCTTTTGAGGTAGAAAAAGGAAAGATAAAATATCTTGGTGAAATAAAATATACGGAAAAAGTAAACCAATTAGGAGGAAGACGAATTGAAAGAATACCACAAGTTAATTTTGAAGTAAAAAGAGAACGAGATACAAAAAAATTTAATGAAATGTTTCCAAAAATTAAATTGGAATAATAAACTTCTGCCAACATGGCATTGCCAAAAAAGCGGGGTTGAAGTAATTCTTTGAGCGTTTAGTGAAAATAATCGAAAAAATTTTTCCCTTTTCCAAAGAAATTTGTAAGTTTGAAAAAGGGAAAAATTTTTGCTTCGGGAAGTGTTTCTTTTGAAATCTCGGTTATAAAAAGCCCGCTTCTTCGGCAATACCCAAACCGTTGCCAGAATTGAAATCTTTGTCCAATAATAAAATAAAAACATTCACTCCGAAGCCTCAAACTTTTAGTGTTTTTTTAACATTCTAAAGTCCCAAAACCACCACTGTCCGCAGCAAGTAACATAATGAACATTATACGCACTGCCTAGCTACAGAGAGCTGTCTCCACCCAGCCAGAGGCTGGCTTCCGCCATCATCCCTGCATAGTCCCTATAATGTGGCATTATGTTAAATGCTTTCCTAGCAACAGGCAAAGCCTTTATGCGCTACACACTACAGCCAGTGGACGAACAACCACTTTCAGTATGCGATAGAAAAAGCGGCAGATTATAAAATTATGGTCAATGCTCACGAAGCTGTTCGCCCAACAGGTATTGCGAGAACGTATCCAAATCTTATCGGGAACGAAGCTGCAAGAGGAACAGAATATCAGGCTTTTGGTGGTGACAGAAACAACCCGAACCACGTAACAATCTTGCCTTTTACCAGATTAATTGGTGGACCTATGGACTACACACCCGGGATTTTCCAGATGGATGTTACCAATGGTTCCCACGTTAATGCGACTATCGCCAACCAATTGGCATTATATGTAACGATGTACAGCCCATTACAAATGGCAGCGGATTTCCCTGAAAATTACGAGAAGTTTGCCGACGCTTTCCAATTTATCAAAGATGTGGCGGTAGATTGGGATGAGAGCAAATACTTGGAAGCAGAACCAGGACAATACATTACCGTTGCCAGAAAAGCTAAAGGTTCTGACAAATGGTTTGTAGGAAATGTAGCCGGTTATACCCCATTTACATCAAAAATTTCTCTGGATTTCTTAGATGCCGGTAAACAATATATCGCAACCATTTATTCTGATGCAAAAGATGCGGATTATATTAAAAATCCTCAAGCTTACAATATTCGTAAAGTGATAGTGACAAATAAATCAAAATTAGAACAAATATCAGTTGCTGGTGGTGGTTATGCCATAAGTATAATACCTGTATTGAATAAGAATGAAACTAAAGGATTATTAAAATTATAATCTAAGGATTTAGTTTTCAATGATTAATTTGATTTAGCAACATTTATAGATATTTGGTATACAAATTTTTTTTATTATGTTTTAATACCAATATAAAATTTTATATACAACGATAGAGAAAGTGCAAAAAAACACTCGTTTCAGAGTGGTTGGACTTACTCTATCGTTGTATCTTAAAAAGATGAAACATTAGAATTAAAAATTTAGTTTATTTAATTAGATAAAGTCTCTACTTTCTACTGCAATACCTAACTGAAAAAGTGATTTTACACCATATAATTTTTTCAATCTTTTAATTGTACGACTTCCAATAGCGTCCTAAATAAAAAAATAAGAAGGAATTAAAGTAACTCAAAGTATCTTTGAGGTTGCACAACAAAAAAACCTTCTTATGGATTCAAAATTAACATTATTTTCCCAAATCATTTCAAAAATAGACCGAGGGATTTTCAAAAAAATAGTAATTGAGAAGAAAACCGATTACCGAAATAAAGGATTTGATAGTTGTAACCACTTAGTTTCTATGCTTTTCTGTCATTTTGCCAAAAGCACTTAGGTTCGGGACATTTCCAACGGGCTTCGCAGTGACATAGGAAACCTGAATCATTTAGGGATAAAAACAGCACCTTCCAAATCTTCTATTAGCTACCAGAATGGAAAACGAGATGCAGATTTGTTTAAAGACGTGTATTTCAAACTATTAGAACAATTAGGACAGCACACGAAAGAAAGACGGATAAAACTCAAAATAAAAGTTCCTGTCTATTTATTAGATTCTACCCTTATTTCTCTATGCCTGTCTTTGTTCGATTGGGCAACATATCGAACTAAAAAAGGAGCCGTGAAAATGCATACCTTACTTGAATATGACGGGAAACTTCCTGTTTATGTGAATATTACCAAAGGAAGTGTTGCTGATAACAAGGGAGCGGAAAACATTCCTTTGGAAAAGGGAGCAGTCATTGTTGCAGACCGATTCTATAACGATTTTCCAATGCTCTCTATTTGGGACAGCAAAGGTATTTTCTTCGTAATAAGACATAAAGAAAATCTGAAATTTGAAACTTTACAGGAACGAGAACTTCCACCAAAAGGAGCTCAAAGCATCCTAAAAGACGAAGAAATAGTACTCTCAAATCCCTTATCCAAAGAAAAATATCCAAAAAAATTAAGAAGAGTGGCTATTTGGGATAATGAAAACAAGCAAACCATTGAAATGATTTCCAATAATTTCTCTTGGGCTGCTTCTACCATAGCAGAATTATACAAGCAAAGATGGCAAATTGAGATCTTTTTTAGAGATATCAAGCAGTTGCTTCACATCAAAACCTTCATTGGAACTTCTGAAAATGCAGTGAAAATCCAAATCTGGACTGCACTTATCTCTATTCTCATTCTGAAATACCTGAAATCCATCGCTAAATATAATTGGCAATTATCAAATCTGGTAGCTTTTATCCGATTGAATATTTTTGTTAAAATTAATCTTCAATTTTGGCTCGACAAACCATTTGAGCAACCGCCTGAAACCCCCAAAAACTATTATCAAGGGGTTCTTTTTTGAAATTAAATGTAAAGCTAAATGTAAAATAGGTATTTAGGCTGTTTCTATTTTTAATAATTTTTTTTTAGGACAGTACTGAAACTTCAAAAATATTTCCTACATTTGTACTGTTTTACTTTATAATGCACGGTAATTTAAAAATACTATTCCTTTCCTTTACACTCGCGTTATTTCTGGCGCCGGGGATATCTTTAGCTTGCAGCAAAAAGGAGAAGCAGCTTTTTAAAAACCGGGCACATACGGAAACTTTCATCA
>Ga0209599_10000515_pt1 | contig 24568 bp, 40 predicted proteins | sample Shrwel_input2_FT_FD_187534 | JGI IMG/M metagenome (GOLD analysis project Ga0209599, IMG submission 187534) | Subsurface microbial communities from deep shales in Ohio, USA - Utica-3 well 1 S input2 FT (SPAdes) (version 2) ... | reverse complement strand
GTTCAGGAGTTCGCCCTTGAACGACGTGCACATTGCTTGTGTGTTTGCCATGGTAAATATCCTTATCCGAGCATGGCGGAAATACCTTCCGCGAAAACATTTTTCTTCAGTTGCACGTGGGCGGAGCGGTGAACAAGCTCACCTTCCAGCCAGTACTCTACCCACGACACAATTTCGTTGTCGTTCTCGTGCGAGCCTTCCCGCCGCTCAAGCAGGGAATCGTCCATCTCGCCTTTGGTCGTCATGATAAGCGCCATTATGTGAACCTCACAAGTGCTGTAGTGCTGGATGGAACGGGAACCTGTACTGTAAACGTGCTGGTGGCGGTTTTGTCCGCGCCAAAGTCCAGAACAGCAACAGCAAGGTCCGCAAGGGTCGAGTTGTAAATCAGGGCTCCACGAGCCGTAAAGCTCGCAGGGTCCCACACCACGTTATCGAATGTCAGATAAGCTGTTGTGCCTGAAGTCAACACCGTCACGCCGGTCAAGGTCTCCCCGCCTGCAGTATACCCCGGACCAACCACTTCATTGGAAGTCGTATAGACCAGCGTACTGGCGTTGAGGTCAGCTTGCGCCGTGTACAGCGCCATCTTTAGCGTGCCAGCGGCCAGTGCCTGTAATGCAACAAACTTGGCCTGCGTGGTAAGAGTTTGATCAAACGACATATCAAGTCACCGCCTGTCGGTATTGGCCAGAGCGGTAGGCGTCCTGACGCTCCATGCCATCGCCCAGACGTTTGGCCAAGCCCAAAGCCTCGGTGTACTTGGTGTTGTACAGCGCAACCAAGTCGGCTTCGCCCTTCATGAACGTGATGGCCTCAACCAGAGAACCGTACAGCAACACGGAGTCAAAGTTGTCGCCAAGCCACGTGGTGCTTGCGGTCACAATCGACTCAGGGTAGTAGTAATAGTGCAGCTCCACCGAATACTCCGCAGCAGGAGTTGGGCCCAATATAAACGACAGCTCGTTGGTAATGGTTGCACCGTTGACCGTGGGGCCAAACAACGCGTAGTACTTGGGCAAACCCGTCGATGTTGGCGTGGGGTACGCCTGCCGGATGAAGTTCACATCCTTGTTCAGCAGGTACTCGTAAGCGCCTGTTGCATCAACCACCGCAAGGGAGTACACGGCCAAAAAGTCCGTTGGGCACGACAAGTATTTGTTACTCGCTGTAGTCAGACCAGTGACGTTCTTCCGAATAGATGGGAACTGCACCGTGTTGTAGATGCGCTGCTCGGCCTGCTGCACAAACACCGGGATGTTTGCAACAAAGTCCTGTTCAAAGTTCTGCGTGTAGTCGCAGATGGCAGCGGTCAACTGAGTGTAGTTCATGCCTTACCTCAACCCATTGGGCCCCGGGACATCACGCCTTTGGTGGCACAACCGGTACCGCGCATTTTGATGCCCGAAGTTTTGACATCATCAGCAGCGGGGTCACCCGCGCTTACGCGAGCAGCCACAGTACGAGGGCTGATTTGCTTGGCAGACAAGGTATTTGGGTCTTGCATGACTTTCATGCCTGCACCAGCCTTGCCGTCCATGGTATGCGGTTCAGCGTAGACGCTGGCAGAGCCAACTTCTTTGCCCATCATTTTCTTGCTGAAGGTAGCCATGCCGACCTCACTTTTGGTTGTTGGCGCGAGCCATGTTGCGGCCAACAGCGCGCATGGCTTTGCCAGTCACGCCTGCGCTGCCCTTCATTGTCTTTGGGGGCACCTTGGGGCCGTCGTTGGCCATAACTTGGACCTTAGTCTTGCCTCTGGAGGCGATGCCGTCTGCTGCTTTTGTGTATGCCATGATGGCTCCTTACGTCGTTACTATCGTTACTGTACCAACAAAACCCGCTGCCACCAAGTTATTTGGTGTCAAAACGGCATCAAAACCACTGGAGCCGCCAACAGGGTTCCACCCCCACTGGATGTCACGAGACCCGGGTGTGAGATTCCCCGCTACGTTCCTACCAGCTGTGATGTACGTTGTATCCCGGCGTGGGTTACGAAGAGCCTGCGGGTCGTCTACCGGGTACATACCCAGTTGCAACTGCGGCTGGTCGGGGTCCCAACACTGATCACAGACCATGGCGTCATACGTCTTGGTCTTAATGATTTCTTTCTTGAGCCGGGTTAGCTTAAACCTAAAACCACACCGGTCGCAAATAGCAATTGCGTTCTTGCCAGACGCAAACCGGTTGGCCATTAGAAGGTACCCCCAATGAACTGCTGACGCGGCACAAACCGGACAGCCGCCTTTTCCCGGTCTTCCTCAGACGCCAAAATCCAAGCCTCATCGTACTGCGCTTTGAGGATTGGCAAGCGCTCTGCGCCATTCGGGAGCTTCAATGCAAGGTGGTACGCCAAGCCAGCCACCATCGCGGGGATAAACCGGAATGGCATATCCATTGTGTTCACGCCCTCACCAGCATTCTGGATGCGGCGCAGTCGCCAGTACACAAACGTGTAAGGCTGTGAGTTGTCGGGCACGGGCCAAACGGTAATCTTGGGGTTATCCACCAACCGCTGAATCCAGACCTGAATAGGCCGGGCCTGCTGCAGCTTGTTGGGGATCGTGGCGTAGGTAGAAACACTAATACGCGTGATGGTCAGGTCAGCCTGTGTCGCTTGATTTCCGGCACCGGTGCGAACCACGTGCTCCAAAAGATCGACCGTGTCTGCGGGGAGATCGTATGTCGCCGTACCGGGCACCAGCGTGATGCTGCCTTGCTCGTACGTGAACATATTCAGACCCTTGTTGGCCCACTCAGCGAACATGATGTTCAGAGAGCGGCGTGCCGTACGCAGGTCATACCCAGTGCGCAGCTCCGAACCGGCACGCTCGAACGCTTCCTCCACGATCTCCGTGAGGTCCATGTTAAACGTAGCGGTACCGGAGGTGGCCATAGATTACTCCGCAGCAGGGGTTTCTTCAGCAGCGTCTGCTTCTTCAGCCACAGGGGCTTCTTCAACTACCGGAGCTTCTTCAACTACCGGAGCTTCTTCAACTACCGGAGCTTCTTCAACTACCGGAGCTTCTTCAGCTACCACAGGAGCGGGGGTCAGCTCGTCGATCAGGGCTTGGACATCAGCGTCCACACAGCCCAACGCAGCAACTTGCTGGCGTGCGGTCGTTTGAGCGCACATCAAAACGGTATCGAGGTTCATTTTTTCATTCCTTTTGCAGTTTTTGCAGAGTCGATAAATGCTTGGTTAGTAGGGGCACCTTTTGCGCCGGGCTTGCGCATCTTTTCGCCACGCTTGCGTTTGGCGTTGATGTTCGCATAGAGACCGACTTTACCGCCTTCAGCGTACTGCGTGAAGTCGGTATCATCCCGGCGTGCTTTTTTCGCGCCTTTGGGCATCTTGGAGGGGGAAATATCCCCCATACCACGGCTGGCCATCATGTCAGCACATCTTTCCACGGGTTTTGCCCCGTGACGCGATGCCGTCGGCACGAGCAGAAGCGGTGCCGCCGTTAGCCATCTTTTTGGGCTCGGAAGCAGCTGGCTTGGGCGCGGGAGCAGAGGGGGTCTTATCCGCAGCGTCGTACGCCTTGGTAGCGGCGTCTTGGGCTTTCTTATCCGCCATCATCTGACGGGCTTCTTTTTCAGCGGGGCTCATATCAACTCCTTAGCAGGTTTTGCCACCACGGGCCATTGTGATTTGGGTGCCTTTGGTTTTGCCTTTACTGGCAACGCCATCGGCGGCGCGGGTAAACCCACCAGCCTTCATACCGGAATGGGCCTTGGAAGCTGGCGCTGCAGCATGGGCCTTCAAAGAAGTGGCGATGCCACCCTTGGCCATTTTGGCTTCGGCCATCTCATGTTTGACCATAGACGCAGGAGCGCCCTTCTTTTTCATGAAGGACACTTCTTTTTTCATCATCGCTTTGGATTCTTTCATTTCACCACCTCGTGCAAAAAGTTCAGATTTGCCTTGATCCGTATCAGGGCGGTTGATTTTTTGAAGGTCGGCGCGGGATTTTGTCCCCTTACCAAACTTCACGCCTTTGTCCGCTTTCACGAACTCCTTACCCACCGAAACGGGTACGCCTGCCTTCTTGGCAAACGCGGGGTTATTAGACACCGCAGCCATGAAGTTGTGTTGTTTTTTACTGGTCGATGGCATCAGGTTTCTTCCGGCGGATGAGCTCCGCAAATGGTTTACCGGTGACCATCTCTGCAATACGCATCAAGGTCCAGACAGCACCAATCAAGCCGAACACAGGAGTCAGCATCTCTAGGAAAGACCCAATGGTCGCAAACACGGAGACAACGTCCAGCGTGTTTTTTACAGTGTCGTGGGTGTTGCTCATGTCAGCACTTCCATCGCGCCAGTGACGCGGCTTTACGAGTGGGCTTGCCCTTCTCGTCTTTCATCGGGCCCGGCATGCCGCTCATGCGAGCGCAGAACGAGTCCTTGCGCTTGCCGCCTTGGGGCTGTGGGGCCTTCAGGTTGCTGCCGGTTGCAGCGTTGTACTTGGCGCGGCCTTTGGCAGTCAACCCCGCACCCTTAGATGCGGGGAGCTTTTCGCCACGACCAACAGCAAGGGAGGGGGTCTTCTTAGCCATATTAAGCCTGCGCCTCTTGCCAGCCCAAACGCGCCACGATGGTCGAGCTTGTAGTCGTCAGAGGAATAGCCACGACGTACAAAATGTCAGGACCGTCCGGGTAGAAGTTGGACTGTGTGGTGGGCACGACGTTGGAAGTGCCGCCGCCAAGGATGGAGTTACCCAAGTCTCGAACGCCTGACAAATCCAACCGAGTCACACCGGAGGGGTTGGTGTAACCAGCATACACAGACTCACCGCCAGTCACGGTAACTGCGTTGGTGTTCAACGCAATTTGTGCCAACGACGAAGTGATGCCGCCCACCTGCTGCACAGGGGCAACAAACTGACCCGAGAACGACCCGGAGGCAAACCCGTTCAACACAAGGTTAATCAGGTAGCCGGTGCCAGTGGTGTACAGGCCAAGCGACTCCAACTGCAACTGCATACGGTTGATAATCTCACGCGCACCCAGAGTGCCGGTGGTGTTGTTGTCAACGGATGGAGCCACACGAAGCGCCATCAACACGCGAGGTGTCGTGGCTGTTGTCGTGATAGCGCTTGTCATACCGTAGTTGAACACCAGCGACTTGTCGTTATCGAAGCCACCGTCCATGATGACGGAAGACCCCCAGTGAGACAGCGACGCCAACGTGTCTGGCGAAGAAAACTCAACCATAGTTGGCGCAGTGGCAGAGTACGTGAACGTCTGAGCAGATACGTTACCGCCAGTCTGAGCGCGAGCCGAAACGACGAATGTTGTGTTCGTCTTGGAAGAGTACGCAATGTGCTCCACGGTCCCAGTAGAGCCGGGGTTGCTTATACGCAATACACCACTTGGGGCAAACCCCGCAGTGGAATTGACGTTGATCACTGTCCCCGCTCCGCCCGTAGTCAGCGAAGCTGTCAAGTACGTCGTGGCGCTAATGCCGTTCGATTCGTAGTGCGCAGCCATGTTACCGGAACGCATGTACGCCTCGTACTGCACGTTGTTGTTTGTGAACTGATACACATAAGAGATTTGACCCTTAGTTGTACGCAACCCAAAACGAGCAAAACCAGCGCCGTACCACGAATAGTCGATGTAGAACATCTGCATACGTGTCAGGTCAATCCGATAGCCAGAAGGCCCAGTGCCATCAAGCGGGTCGGCCCACTGCGACTGAGGGACTCGGGTGTCGGTTGTTTTGGACATGATCGTCCCAACAATCGAGTTCCCCTTGTACTCAGGCGTGATCTCCATTGCCGTATCAGACGTAATGGTAAGGATTCGATACGACTGTCCACGGATAACTACAAAATCGCCGGGCTTGAGTTGAGAGCTAAACAACGTACCAGAGCCGGAAACCGAGCTAGAGCCTTGGTTTACGCTAACCGTGCCGCCTAACTGCAGCACGCTGTTGCGCCACACGGCATACAACGTCTGACCATCGTACTCAAAGAACAAACCATTTTGCTGGTCAAAGAATCCGATGCGGTTTGACGAGCCATACCACGCACTAGGCGACACACGGATGGGGAATCCGGTTGCCGTAGTAGCAGGTGGCGCAGCCGTCATTGTGTACGTAAGAGTTGTCGGTGTTGGGGTGCTAGCGACCACAAATGTGCCGTTGTACGGACCTTGCTCACAGCCAGTGACGATGACGGACGCGCCAACAGCCATATTGTGGTTGTAGCGAGTTGTCACGGTCGCCGTTGTGCCAGACGAAGTAATGCTTGTTACAAACAAAGCAGGGTTCAACGACGACCCAGTGGAGAACTGAATGCCCTTGCCGGATTGGTAACGGAAGTAGCGTCGAGTCTGGCGGATCAACTGAGAGTTTGGCACCGCAGCACCGGCAGAGAACGCCACCCCGCCATCAAACGGACGAGATTCCACCAAGCCAGCGGGACGGGCAAATAGCGTGAGGTTGTTAGCACTGTTCGACAATGTGCCAAACGAGGTGTTTACCGTGACGAATGTAAACGTGTTGGATGTTGGTGTGGTAGCAACAACCCACGCGCCGTTTGGCGTATTGCCAGTCGCCGTGGATGTAGCGGTCAGTGCCACAGGCGCGCCAATCGTGCCCACCGTCTGCGAGGCGCTCACCGTGTAGTTGTACCCGGTAATGGAGATTGCGGTAACCGTGGATGAGGCGCTGACCGTAAACGTGGGCGAAGTGCCGGACACGATGTACGTACCCGCAGTAACCCCAGCCCCGCTCAGTTGCATACCAATAACAGGGACGGTGCCGCTGTTGTATGTCAGCGTGGTGCCCGAAATGGTGCCGTTGAACACCGATGCGTTGACAGCGGTGATGGTGGTGCCTCCAGTGACACCTGCGCCAGTCAAGGAGTACCCAGTGCGCAAAACCAACCCAGCAGATGGGACGGCGTTCAAACTCATCACGGTGCCTGAAATCCAGCCCAAAGTGCCGGACATTTCGGTAGAAGTAACACCGGTTAAATAGATCAAAGACCCAGCGGACAACCCGTGCGAAGCGGTTGTTGTGGCAGTAACTGTGGTGCCAGCGTTTGTAAATGCTGCGGTAGAGGACAGCGCAATACCGCAACTTGAGTACAAGTACCCAAGATACACAAAGGTGCGCTCGGAATTGAATTGGTTGCCAGCAGCCACGTTAGCTTGGGCTGTGTAGGAGACGCTGACGTTGAGACTCACTGCTTCGACGTAATACCAGCCGTTGGCGTTGCCGTCGTTGGAGTTTTGGACATAGATAGGAGTGCCGATAGCAAACCCAGATGTGTCCGCCATGTTGACCACTACCGTGCGCGTGCCGTTGCCGGTCACTGTCGTCACTGTGCGTGCGGCTTGCGGGATGTAGTACAGGCTCTGGCGGTTGTTCGACAGACCAATAGATTCCCATTTCGTGGGTTGTTGGCCGTATTCAAAGTCGGTGTCAATCAGCGCTGTTGGCTGAGAAATCCGCATTTTGCCAACTGGGTCTTGAATACCCGGTGCTGGCGTTGAATATGGGGAAACCGAGCCACCAGAATTTAACCCGGTGATTGGCAAAGATTTGTTCGTGTTCGCGTCTACTACGGTCCATCCAGACATGACAGCTCCTTAAATTACAAGAAGGGGGCCGAAGCCCCCGCCGTTTATCAGCTCAATCAGTCGAGGTTACCGAATGGGTAAGTCGTAGTGTTGCCGATGTTGGGGTCGTTCTGGAAGTAACGAGCAAGGAACGAGAAAGCACCGGTCAAGGAGGTCCGTGTGTCCAAGCCAGTACCAACAATCGCCAACGTAATCACAACTTGCGACAGGTTTGCCTGACCGTTAGGCTGGATGATGTCAACAGATGTGTTCGACTGGTTGGTGATCTGCGTTCCAGTGAACGTAGACAATGCTTGACGACCAACAGCACTGATAGCGCCAGTCGAAAAGTAGGTTGGGGTACCAGCGGCGGCTGTATAGTTGTTGGACACGTAAATGGTCGCGGAAGACAACGAAGCGGAACCGCCTGCAACAGCTACAACGGTCTGGCAGTCGATGTTGACGCCATCAAGGTTGCAACCAGTAGGCAAATACATAACCACGCCACGATAGACGTTTGTTGCGGTATCGGCTGGGATAGTGACTGGCGCGTAGGTTGTTGTGCCGGGGGTGTAAACAACGCCGCTCACGTTTTGAATAGTGCCGCCGTTTACAAAAACACCAGAGCTGCCACTGTATGTGTTTGTTCCAACAGTTGTGTTGGCCAAGCTGATGTCAACGTGTTGTGCCAACAAGGGGCTACCTACGTTACGCAGGGGGCCAAAACGGTTGTCGCCCGAGAGGATTGGGCCATCGAAAGTAGAACGTGCCATGACAAAAAGTCCTTATGCAAAAGTACCCTACCAATCGTTGCATCGTCTGCTGGGGCAGTGGCGGTAAGGCGGATCACCCAGATGCCCCAATATAACTCAAAAGAAAAAGGGGCACAAGGCCCCTTTTTCAAAAGTTCCCCGAAGGGAACCGTTCATCAGAACGAACCGGAAGAACCGAAGACGCCCAATGGATCAGACCAGCCGAACGAATAACGCTCGCGAGCCTTGTAACGGACGTTGCCGGTGTCGAAGTCGCCGTCCATGCTGTTTTGCAGCGGGGTGCGGACGAAGTGCTTCATACCGTTAGGCACGTCAGTAGTCAAGAACCAAGCATTGTTGTCGGTCAAGAAGTGGTTGATGGTGTAACCGTCAGGCACAGCACCGTTGTTCTTGATCGCGTTGATGTCGTTGTTGTTAGTACCGACGCGGAGTTCGGTTTCCAACAGACGAGTAGCAACGAATTGCAGGCTTGGAGGAACGATCAGCTTCTTAGGCTTAGCGGCGATCAGCAAACCACGCTCATCAGTCCAAGCGGCGATCTGGATAACGGCGGCTTCCAAAGAAGTCTCGTTCAGGTCAGCTTGGGTAGAAGGAGTGTTGGCGTTGCGTTCGCCGTTGACCAGAGGGTGGGCAGTGCTGAACAGAGCAACGCCGTCACCGCCGGGATAGGCAGCGGAGAAGCCGTTGTTCAAGACAGCAGCAGCTTTAACCTGCTTGGTGTACGCCATGGCACGAGCCAGACCCTTGGTGTAACGAGCAGACAAGCTGTCGTACAAGTTATCTTCGATCGCTTCTTCAGTGATCGAGAAACCCAAGGCAATGGTTTCGTGGTTGTAGCGGGTAGTCCATGCTTCTTGAGCATTGTCATAGGAGATGGCAGAGCCTTCAGCCTTGACAGGAGCTGCGGAGAAGCCAGACAGCTTGGTTTCTTCTTCAAAGCTACGCTCCGATGTCTCGGTTTCGTAGATTTCTTTGTGCTCTTCGCCGTAACGGGCGTATTCCAGACCGAACAAGGCGTTCAGACCGGGGAGCAGCTCTTTGAGCAGTTGTGCGCGTGAAATAGCCATGGTGAATTACTCCTTATTAGGCGGTTGCAGAGCTGTAATAGCCATGCACCAACAGGTTCATCTTCACCAGAATCTCTGGGAACTGCGTGAACGTGATTGTGGATGCTGCCGGGATGTTCGCACCAGAACCCAGCACGGTTGGCTGAGCGTTGATGGTGATCGAGGTAGCACCGGCGGAGGCGGCGGCGGCCACAAACGAACCAGTATTGATCAACTGACCGTTAGCGGCGAGGTAACCCACGCTGGTACCGACAGGGATCGCAGCAGGCAAGCCAGTACCAGTCAAGGTAATGGTTGTAGAGCTGGAGCTACCCAGTGCAGACACGGTGATGGCGGTATCAGGCACAACACCAACGCAACGAACCGGCAGGATCGAAGTGACGGGAGTGGCTGTAGGAGCCAAAACAGCGTTTGCAGAGTTACCGGTGCTCAGGCTGGAAGCCACAGCGCCGTTGTCGATCATCGACAGGTTGGTGCCAACCATTGCCAAGCTGCCAGAAGCTACGGTAGTGCCGGAAGAGCACACCACGGCCTTGAAGACAGTGTCAGGATCGTCACAAACCACAGCTTCAGCATCGCCAGCCAGCGTAGACGCGGGCCAGAACTGTTGGAACTGCTTCTGCTTGGTGATTGGGTTGGTGAATGTCACGCCCAAGAAAATGCCGGTAACTTGGTTAGCGGCGGTGCCAGTGGAAACGGCTGCGCGGGTGATGAAACCACGCGACAACACCACGAAGTCACCATAGAAGATGTTCGTGCCGTAGCCGTATTGAATTGGCAAGCTGCGAGTAGAACCCGCGAAAACTTGCCCGCCGATCAGGTTGATCGGTTTCAGGCCGTAAGGCGCTGAGATTACGGGATAAGCCATTTAAGACTCCTTAATTTAAGAACCAGAACCGAAAGTGACCTTGGTGCTTCGTTCAGAGAACTTCTGCATCCGAGGATCGCTCTCACGAAGAAAAGTGTTGTCTACTGAGTCCATCTGGGCCTTATTCTGCGCGGAGTAATAAGCCTCGCGCTGTTTAAGGAACTCCGAAGGGATACGGCAGAGCAACAGTCCACCCACTTCAATGCCGCCTTTAAAGCGACCTTCAGTGGTAGCGTGCATCATGAGCTCGGGATATTCTTCCGCTTTCACGGGTTCGTATCCTTCGCGAAACTTACTAGAGATATTGCTGGCGTCAGCTTGACCCATCATGCTGATACGGACATAACGATGCGTCCAGCCCGGACGTTCGTCGGGCATTGGCAAAGTCTCGGGTGCACGCCACGCTTTGGGACGTTGGAACGTCACTTCGCGGGAGTCCAGCTCACGAGCCATCCGATTCTGCGATTTTGTTGGAGCATCAGTCATTTTCATTCACCTCTATTAAGCATAGCAACCTGTTTGGCGTAAAGTTCCAAAGGGACCCCAAGACGGCGAGCGATCGCTGCTTCGGATGCCTTCAGTCGCATACGACTAGGCGGGGTGCTGCGTGAAGCCGGAGCTACAACGGCAGCGGGTTTTGTTGCACGGCGCGGAGGTTCATCCTCGTAAGCCGGTTCTGACCTCTTTTGGGGAGGCGGGTCATTTTCTTCCTCATCGCTCCGCTCACTTTCAAAGTGCTCGGGAAAACGCTTGCGCATAGTGCGGTCGATAGTCTTGAAGTACTCATCACTACCAACGTAATCAGAACCATACTCGCGCTGCAACTTCTTGTCAATACCCATTGCAGCCATGGTCATTTCTTCGTCCTGACCCCACCAATCGCTATTGGCGGTCATCCATTTCTGGGTGCGGGGGCTGAGCTTCTGAGCTTCTGGCTTGGCAGGTTGAAACTCTTTGTCTTCCACCTCGATAGGTTTCATGGTGGTAGCGCGGTCGAGCTTCAAAGTAGCTTGCGCAACTTCTGCTTGCGCGTCTGCCAACGCATCGGAGTCGCCTGTGTCGTATGCGTCTTTGAATCGTTTCTTGGCCGCGACCAATTCCGCTTCGGCGGCAGACTTGGAGGTCTCGATGTACGCCTTGCTACCTGTGGCCAACTGCTGCTGGAGTTTCTTGTTCTCCTCAAACACCTGACGAGCAAACGTCTCAGCAGCCTCGCGCTCGCGCAGGGCTTCTTCTTTGGCACGTCGCTCGTCGTGGTAGCCACGAGTGAACTTCTTAATGCGAGCCTGAACCTTCTCGTCGTACGAGGCAAGTTCATCATCGGTGGGGTCTTCCACCGGCTCTTTCATGGGTTTGCGACCACGATCCGCAGGGGGCGTATCGTCTTCGATCTCGATGTCGAGATTGTCGTCTTCAGTAGTTTTTGCGCCCTTGGTTTCCTTTTCGTCGGGAAACTCAAAGTCTTCACCAAATTTAGCCATGTTTACTCCTTATGCAGCGCGGCTGATACCACGCGGGTCTTCGACAACGGCCTCAACCGAATCATCATTGATGATGCGGAACTCGCGACCGTGGATTTTCAAGCGGGTGCCTGAATTGGGGCGCACGATGACAAAGTCACCTTGCTTGCAGCTCGGCCCACTGGGGAACCGGGTTTTGTCTGCGTAGGCGTCCGGGCCAACCTTGACCACAAACAAAACGGGAGTCAGAACCTCCTCGTAGTGCATGGACTGGCCAGCTTTAATGATGCCAACTTCACTGTCCGCATACTCTTCTATTGCTTCTGGTACGACGCACAGAAGGTGGAAGGTTTTCGGATCAGGCAATTGCTTGGCTTTGTCCTCGGTGTTCTTGTTCAAGATACCTGACAGGTCAATCGCCGAAGCGTCAAATTCAGTCATCAGACTTCTCCATTTTTTGCACAAGGTCGTTAATGATGTCCTCTGCTTGCGTCAGACCTTGGATAAGCCCGCAGAGGTGTTTGTATTCAGCATGATCCTTCGCACTGCCACGGCTAACCGCAGTAGCGTAAGAGTCACGCTGCTCTACAAGTTGTTTGGCCACGTGGGCCAGAAGTTGATAATCTCTCACTTGCTCTCCTTCCTAGGAGGTTTGTTACTCTGGCTGGCTTGCTGGCGCGTTTGCTGTCGCTCTTGATGGGCCAGTTGAGCTTTGTGTTTAGCTGCGTCAAGCCCCATGCGGACACCGTCGGCCTCCATCTGCTGCTTGAGCCTGTCGCGTGCAGCGGCAGCGGTGGCACCCACCTGCATAGCCGCGATTTCTTTCTGCGCCTCGATGCGAGCCTCCTCGATCCGAAGCTGGTCGGCCTTGGCCGCAGCATCGACTTGTTGCTTCTGCGCTTTGAGCTGCAACTCCTGCTGCTTGATCTGAAGCTCCTGCTGTTGTATTTGCACGACAGGGTCTTGTGCTTGCTGCTGAGCTTGCTGCTGAGCGGCCTGCTGCTGGTCCCGCTGAAGAATCTGCTGCGACGCCTGAGCTGCCATCATGGCAATCTTGTCGGCCATCTCTGGAGGAACCTGCTTGTTCTGCTCCTCGGTCGGCAGTGGCATGCCCATCTGCAGCTCGATCTGCTTGCGCATCTCCAGTGCAATGTGCTCGTTGACGTGCGCCATAGCTGCAGCCATGATCTGCTGCGCGGCGGGGTTCATCTGTAACAACTGCTGGACCTTGGGGTTCTGGATGGCAGCCATGTGCACCTGAATGTGCGCTTGGTGGTTCTGCTCAATGAACGCCTTGACCGGCTTGTTGTTGAGCAACGCTTGGTTCTCCGACACGGGGTCAACAGGAACTGCGTCTTCTTCCATAGGCACAAGCTTGGAAGCATTCTTGATGCCCAACACCTCGATCATCTGGCGGTGCAGAAGTGGCAAGTTGTACAAGTTAGGGGCGCTCTGGGCCAGTTGCAGCACAGCTTGGTACTGCACGATCTTCTGCGCCATGGTCGCTGCGTTGGGGTCGGACACAGGGATCACGTCCACCAAGTCGTAGTCACCCTTCTTCGCGGCGCGGGTACCGTCTACAGGTGTGTAGTCGTACTCCTCTGGCGTATAGTCAGCGATGATGACTTTGAGGAGTTTGAACTCCATCTTCATCGCATAGTGCAGGCGGGCCTGAACCGCAGTCATCACCTTCAGTGTGCGCTCAAGGATGGCCAGAGTTGTACCCACTGGGGCTTGCGACGACATATCGCTCACCTTCATGTCACCGCTGGATGCGAAGGCGCGACCTTCTTGGACTATACGGTCGAATAGGGTGTACAAAACCTGTGAAGGTTCTTTGTACGGCAGTGGCAAGATGTTGTCACGGATCGAGCCGGAGGGCACATCCACGTCTCGGAATTCACCGGGAGCGATCGGGGTGTCGTCACCCTTGATGCGGAGCCCACGGGACTTGAGACCTCCGGGGAGGTTAGACAAAGTACCAGCATCCACGAGCTGGCGAATAAGCATAGTAGCGGACTTAGCGTACCCACCGATGAGGTGGATGAGGCCGTAGCCGTAGAAGCCAAACCCGGGGATGTATTGGTAGTGGACGAAGTGCTGACGCTTGGTGTGGAGTTCATCGCCTTCATACCAATTCCTACGAATAGCCAAGATTTTGGTTGTGCCCTTCTCCACCGTCACCACGTACGGCAGTGCGATGCCCGTGGGGTCACCCTTTTTGTTCTTGTGCTCGAAGCCCTTGAGGTCCAAGTCAACGTGCATCTCAAGTATGCGGAACCGCTCGTCGTGCGTAGCGGTCATGCCCATCTCTTCGGCCTTCTGCTTCTCGATGTCATCGAGCTCGTTGGACGGCTCGCCCAAGTCCACATCACAGTAGAACCCAGCGTCCTGCAGCTTCAGAATCTCGTTCGGCGTTTTACGCATAACGTGCGTTACGCGCTCGGCTGACTCAAGGTTAGACGCGCCGTACGGCACAACGATGTCCTCGGCAGGAATGAACATCGCAGCTTGGCGTCCTTTGCTCGGGTCGTAGTAGACCTTCTTGAACGCGCTACCTGCCAGTGGCAAGTTCCACAACAGCTTCTCATGCTCAGGGCGATACTCAGTCATTACCTCGGTGAGCTGGTAGTTCATGTCCTCGCGCACGCGGGCGGCTGCGTCCTGCACCTGTGGGGTGTCTTTGCCAATGATGTTGGTCTTGACTGGGCCCTGCGCTGGGAACGTCTCGGTCATTGCCTCGGACTGAAAGCGTACAACGGACTCGGTCAGCATGGGGTGGAACACACCGCAAGCACCAGCCCATGGCTCGGTGCGATCCTCGTACTTCAGGCCCAGCAACTTCAGGCCGTCCACATACGTCTGCATCCACTCTTTGCGGTCGTTGTTGTCCTTGGTGAACTCACTGACCAACTCACTCCCAAGTGAGGCCAAGTCACGGTCGTCCATGAACTCGGCGAGGTTGGCGTCGAAGTCCTCCGCTGTATCTTCAGCTGGCGCGAGCTCTAACTCGATGTCACCAATACCAATGGAGACGCTCTCGGGGTCCTCGATTTCAATCTCGATTGGAGAGCCCTGCTCCATATCCAAACCCATTGGGGCCGCGTACAAACCTTTTTCCATTGCCATGATGTGTCCTTACACTGTGTAGAACCGCTCTCTGCGAGCGCTCTTGAACCATTGAATTTCCTCGGGCTCGTCCACCGGCAAGCGCAAGAACCCACCTTGGCGGAACCGCATAAGTGCCAAAGTCGTTGCGTCAACCAAGTCATCGTGTTCGCCAGACGGGAATGCTGCGATCTCATCGACCAGCTCCTCTGCCCAGCGCGTACGGGGAACCCATACTTTCCCACTCGCGATTATGTCGGAAACGCTGTTCAAACGGGCAATTTTGTCCTGCCCCTTACTTGGCGTGTACTCCATGACCGGTATGCCCATGGCCCGGAGCTCATATATAAGTGGGGCCCCAGTAGCCTTCTTCTCAATCAGCAGTCCGTCCGGCTCGTACTCGTTGTACTCTTTGAGCACATCTTTCTTGAGGTCCACCCACTCGACACGCTTCTTATACGTGTTGAGCAAGATGATGTTCTTGGACTGGTCCTTGTGGTGGGTAAAAATCCCCCACGTCGTGCCTGCAGAGAAGTCGGCCCGCTGGTGTTTCTCAAACGCCGTGTCCCACGTCTGGAGGATGTACTCACACTCAGGCGGACGGTCCTCCTCCCACCACTGCCACCAGTCGCGCTTCACAATCGCTGACTCGTTGCCCACCGGGTTCTGCTGGTACTGGGCCTGCCACTTGGCGTTCGGCAGTTCTTCACGCAGCGCCTCCAGCTCCTCGATGGACCAGAACTGTGGCCATAGGGGATTACCCGAAGGCAGGATGGCTGGGAACTCAATGACCTCCCACTCCTCGCCCGCACGCTGCGCCGCTGACTTGATCACTTGGCCAGTCAAATCTCTCTGGGCCCAGCGCGTCATCACAATCACGATGGCCCCACCCGGCTGCAGACGCTGACGCGGACCTGATGTATACCACTCGTACACCTTGTCGTAGACCTCGGGGTTGCTTGCGGCCATGGCCGCTTCTTGTTCTGAGTGTGGGTCGTCAATGATGAGCACGTCGGCACCTTTACCGGTCACCGTACCGCCCACACCGATCGCAAAATAGTCACCGCCCTTGGAGGTGTTCCATCGCCCCGCCGCCTTGGAGTCAGACTGCAGGCTCAGGTCCGGAAAGATGTCCGAGTAGACCTCGGAGTCCACCAAGTTACGCACCTTACGGCCAAAGCCTACCGCCAGCTCGCCCGTGTTCGACGCCTGAATAACTTTCTTATGAGGGAACTTACCCAGAAACCAAGCGGGAAGAAGGTAGGACGCAAACTCCGACTTCGTGTGCCGGGGCGGCATGTTAATGATGAGTCGTTTACAGGTTCCATTTGCTACTCTCTCGAACGCCTCGGCCATGCGCTTGTGGTGCGCACCCGAGATGAACGTCGGCCAGACTTTCTCTACAAACTTGATGAACTTGGTCTGGCTGAGCTCCCGATCCTTAAGCTTCTCCAGCTTGGTCAGCTGCGCTTCGAGCACGCGCATGTCGGACTCGGACAGTCGCCCGGTATTTATAAGCTGCTCGATGTCCTTGAGTGAAATTTCACTCATTGGGGGTTGCTTTCTTCGGAAAAATCCATGTTCTCTGGGTGCGGCACATCGTCATGGCAAAAAATACCGTACTCGTCGCACTCAATCCCCCTGCCACAGACCACGCAGTGGTAGATTCTTTTTGGATTTTTAGACTCTTCGCTCATTTAGGCTCCCCGTCCGGGTCTTCGGGGTCGATGTCTTTTTCTTCCTCAACCACCTGTGTGAACGCTTCGATCGGCGTGGCCGGGCCCAACTGCGCATCAAGGTCGTCCAGCGGCGTTATGTCTGTCACTTCGGAGTTGAGCAGGCGCTTGATCCTGTCCTTGATCGAGTTTTCAAGGGCCGTGGACGTGGTGTGGTGCACGGTAATCTCGCTTCTCTCGGTGAAAAGCCCAATATCACTGTGTTTGCCCAGCAGCTCCAGCGCCTTGAGCTCCAGTTTTGGGTCCCCGCAGTCAGCCAGAGAGACCAATTTGTTCGTGATGAAGTTCCGAGCCTGCAGTGCGTCCGCAAAAGCGTTGTAGTCGAAGCGTTTGATCAGCGCATGCGCAGCTTTTGCCTCCGCCGACGACGTGAAGTGCTTGGGTGTGTTGGGTTTTTGCGCACCTGTGATCAGCGCCTTGGCTTTGTGCAGGTCCTTGTCGTCAAAGTCGATGCTCCCGCCGAGTTGCTCAAGCATTTCTACGGTATTGATAGCGACGTTGACTCCGTCCGAGTGCGTTTTAGGCTGCTCGTCGGTCATGTCGAACGGAATTGGGTGTTCCGCAGTAGGCTCAACGTGGATCATAGGCACCAAAGTGAATTGGGGGGCGTTGGCAACCGGGTTTCCCCAATCTGACGCGGTGCTTGAAAGTGGCTCCAAACCCTATGCGCTTGACCAACGGGCGGAATGTAACATCGTTTCAAAATTTTTGCAAAAATTTTTTGGGCTTGGCCTTATTTTTCGGGGTGGGGGGTGTTTTCTGTACCGCGTTGTTATGAAAAGTTGGGCGAAAGTGATCGGGTGTGTGGATTAGTGTGTATGGGGCCCTACCTCCCCTTGCTTCAGTTTTGGGGGGATGGGGTCATTGTGGGCGCGGTTTCTAACATTTGTTAGCCCATCCCGGGCCTGAAAAACATTTAATTATTGTTTACGGGGTTCTTGAGTTTCGGATTAGATTGTGGTACAATATAGGCATGCAAACGAAAAGGTCGGTTGCATCCGGTTAGGCGGTTCCTAACATCTGTTAGAAAAGGTTAGATTATCATGAGCACTACAGTTATCAGCACTACCCCCGCGATTGATACGGGCATTGTCGCGGGTGCGCGGCGCAACTTGGTCAAGGCGGCAAAGGGTACGGGCGAAGTCATCCAAGGTTATGCGGATGCCCTTTGCTTGGTTTATAACGTGCGTTCAGACAATGGCGCGCAAATGCCTTGGTATGAGTTGCGCGGCAAGGATGCAAAAGGCGTCAAGGCTGAGCGCGCCTTATTTGTTGCCGATATGACGGAAGCCGGATTCGGCAAAGGTACGGTTGACGTCTACTGGCAACGCGTCAAGGAAGCATCGGGTTACGTTACCGCCGGTAACCGCGTCAAGGGCGCGTCAGACACGGACGGCAAAACGGCGGCTGAGCTCAAGACAATCATCAACCGTATTCTCAAGGCTGAGGAAGACGGCGAAGACTGCCACGCTAGCACAATCCTTGATACCCTCAAGGACGCCTACAAAATCCTGACGGGCGAATCGTTCGATGCCAAGAAGTAAGTAACCCCAAGCCCCCAAGCCCCGGCAACCCCGGGGCTTTTTTGCGCCCGGTTTCTAACATTTGTTAGGCCGGGCTTTTTTGTGTTTCGATGTTACGAATTACAGTTTACGCGCGGCCCGGCTATACCAGTTCCCTGTGCGGGGGTAGCCAAGATGAGTACCGAAAGTAGTGCTTAAGATAATACGTACCATGTGCCAAAGTAACGCTAGAGCTAACAGTTGTTAGAGTAGAGGCATACCAGTTCCCTGTGCGGGGGTAGCCAGAGGCGGGTCTGTTACGCTTTTTCGGCCAAATGTTACGGAAAAACGGTAATGTTATATCGTATTACGCCGTAAGTCGTTGATTTTAAAGCAATGTTATATGTTACGCTTTTTTTCAAAAATGTATGGCAGTCCGTCAAGTACAAAGCAAGCCAGCAAGCGCAATTCGTACCACACAACTTTTGCTGGCCTCATTCATATATATTGTTTTTTCTTTAACTTTATAACATTACATCATTTTTTCTCTTTTTCTTCAATCGAATCAACAACTTAGCGTGTTACGTTTTCCGTTACGTTCCACACCCGCGTTACAAAATAAAATCACAAAATCGGCCCCGAAACATAACACCTTGCTTCCCAACAAACCCTTACACGCACCCTTGCTCATCGCCGAACACACCGCCAATTCACTTGACATATCCATAACATTGTGTTACAATATAGATGTAGTGGGAAATCGCCTGCTACACAACCAACGCAAGCAAAGGACCTAACAGATGTTAGAAACCACCAACGCAACCAACCCAGCCAACACCGACTGGAAACAATGCCGCGAGTGCGGCGATGACGTGCACATCGAACGCTGGGCGCTCGGCTACCGACTGTGCTTGTTCTGCGGCGAGGATGCCGCCGCTGTCGAACGTGCCTCATGGTGCGTGGTCATGGAGTACGGCAAGGGCAACTACCAATACGTAACACCCGAGTCGGCCTACAAAGTCCTCAAAGACACCAACCAGAAAGCCACCCGAGGCGACCAGACCTAAAACCTAACATCTGTTAGGTTCGCCAATCACCACAACAACCCGTACCAACGTAACCACAAGAGAAAGCAAAAGGAAAAACACCATGACAACCAATGAATTCGTAACAAAGACCAAGACAAAAACACCCAAGACCCCCAAGCCACTGCCCAAGGTGGGAATCCCCGTCCAATACAAAAACTGCTACATCGTGCGGGCGGCTGACGGTTACGACTGCGTGGATATGCGCACTGGCCGATGGATTCACCTGCCCGATGCACGCAGGGCCAAGTGGAACGCATCAGTCTGGTGCCGACTGACTGACGAATTCACGGGTTCAACCGAGCGCACGTTCACCGACAAGCAAGTGCTGGACGGCATGGCGTACACACCGAAGGGGAAAAAATGAACGGACAAACAACACTGTATCTGGACCAATGGGGCAACCGCTGGTGGGCCAAGACCGTCAAGGAACTGCGCGAGCAGATCGGCATGGGCGGCTCCCGTGTGAGCAAGATGTATGTGGATACGAAAGCAGGGCAGACCAAACACGTGGGCTACGTGGTCGGCGAACACTGGCTGACTGCGTATCGGCGAGTAGAGAACTGAGGGCGGGGAGTGGAGGACTGCATTTGCGGCATTTCTCCACAACTTGTTTAATGGATAACGAACGACAGAATCACGTAAACTGCAACACAGAAAAGGTAACAAATGTTAGAAAAACCAAGCAAATACAAAGGGCCATCCAAGCCCCTGCCCACGCACGTGGAGCTGATCAGCGACAAAGCCGAGCGGGTCATATTCCTGCTGTTTGCCATCTTCATGGCTGTGTTTCTTTATCTGGAGTGAGGCATGAACGAGGACGCGAGAGACACCGCACTGCGGATGGTGAGTATGTACAAGCACAGCAAGTACACGCCCGAGGAGAGGGCGACCGACCATGCGTTTGCATACGACAGCACAGAGCCGGGGCGCAAGTTCTGGATCGAGGTGCTCGACCACGTGAACAAGATAAGGGGGCCAAGATGACCATCCAACTGCAAGACGCCATATTGAAGTGGCGCAAGATCAAAGCATCCAAGGAACAGATTGAAGCTGACCTTATGCGCCTACTGGCGAATCCAGAGGCAACAGACGAGCAGGTACTCAAGGCCAAGGAGCTGTACAAGGGCGTTTGTGAAACGTATCTCGACACCAAGGAGCTACTGTGCATCAGGTTCCCACAAGTGGGGGTAGGGTCAATGATGTACCCGTGGCACAAAAGAGGATGACATGCCGAGCCGCAAAAAGAAATGGGTGCTACTGCGCGGCACCATTAGCGGACTGCTGATCGTGGGTGACCGCGAGTGGTACGAGCGCGAGAGGATCGCTAAGGGTGGGCTGTGGAAGCAACTGCACCAGAGCGATGACTACGCTGTGCTGAATCACATGATGAAGCTGGGCAACCCCCCGCAAGAGCCACTGTTCAATGATGAAAGGTAACAAATGTTAGGAACGTACATGGCAACAGGATGGAGCGCGAGGTTTGGCAACTGGGTCACCGAGCGCATCGAGGCCAAGAACATGAAGCTGGCTAAGGATAGATTCACAACACTGTACCCGACACTGAAAACAGTCAAGGTGTACGCACTTAAGGAGAGATGATGTGCCGAGAAAGAAAACGGTCTGGGTTCTGTGGGCACGGTCATGGAACAGAGGGACCACCAACCTGTGCAGAGTCACGAGCAAGAAGGTGTATCAAAACTACGTGGCGATGATGAAGGCACAGCTCAGGAGAAACGAAAAATATGGGTTTGATTCCGTAGAGGGATTGCCCACGTACTACCAAGAGGGCACGGACAAAGCCGCGCTCCAAGCCATGCGCGATCTTGCGCAACCGTTACAGAAAGGAAAATAAGATGGGATACCAAACAGTGAAGAAGGTGCCGACATTCCGCGATTACAACGAGGCCAAACAATGGTGGGAACGCACCAAGCCCATACGTGGGCGGAGCAATGACCTGCGGCCATTGGCCGAGCGGCGCTATGCCGACTGCTACAGCATACGCAAAGACTTAGACACCAACGCGATCGAGTGCGTGTTGTACAACACAGCCGTGGTGACGTTCATGCCCGATGGTGAGGTGCACATCCGCAACGGTGGGTGGGCAACGGCGTCTACGCACATGTTCATCCAAGAGACAGTGGGAACTGGTGTATCTGTACGTGGGCAACGTGGGAAAACAATCGTCACCAGCGGCGGTTCAGTGGTCTCGCTTGGCCAAGGGGAAGTGTTGCGCCTACGCAAGAATGGGTCTAAGTACGAGGTCATCAACGAACAAACGCACCACGACTACAAGATTAACCGCACCGCGACCAACATTGTTAGGGGCCGGTACAAGGATTTCTACGACTACTTCAAAGGGTTCGTGAAACTACGCGCAGAGGAGACCATCACCGGATACTACTCACAGACGCAGATGATGATCACTTGCACCTTCACTGAGCTTGCCGACCAACTCGGGACGGAGGACTATTGGGACGACTCATATCTCACGATACCCACATCCAAGTGGACTGCAATCCTTGAGAAGCCGGGGACGACTAACAGTAGTTATAGAAAGGCCACGCAGGGCGAGTACGAGCAAGCGGTCAATGCGTTCTTTGACTTGATCAGGTCTGATCAACCCGAGGAGACCAAGCACACCAACTTCCACAAGGCGGCGCTGGTACTGCTGACGTACGGACAGAGGAACATGATTGAGAAGAAGGCAGACGGGCAGATTCGATCCTTTACGTTCCCCGCGAGTAGTGCCAAGACCACGCTCGACACCGTGCTGTACAAGTGGTTCGCCAACGAGGTGCTTGAGCGGTTCGAGGTGCCCAAAGGCAAAGTCCCGAGCAACAAATATACGAGCTGGGTTACTCAGGAAAACACTTGACATTGTAAACCAACTGTGGTACAATATAAGTTCAGTGGGAATTCGTCTGCTGAACGCAACTCAACTAGCGAAAGCTAACAACTGTTAGAAACTTTGGAGTATTAGAAATGGCTGAAATCAATTTTGGTAAGAGCATCACCCTCAAGCAAGCCGCTGGCTTGATCAAGTCCAACCCCGAGACTCGGTTCCTGTTGCAAGGCGAACCCGGCATCGGCAAGTCATCCCTGCTGGAGAACATCGCCGAGGGGCTTGGCTATGACCATGCGTATATTGACGTACCCAACATGGACTTGGGCGACATCGCGATGCCTGTGATTGACCACGACACAAAGACCACGCGGTACTACCCAAATGCACGTTTCAAAGTACATGCAAACAAGCCGCTGGTGATCATGCTTGACGAGTTCACCAAGGGTGCTGACCCAGTGAAGAACATGCTTCACCCCATGCTTGAGAAGGCGAACCCCCGACTCGGTGACATTCCGTTGTCCAAGGATACCGTTGTGTTTCTGACCGGCAACCTGACGACCGATGGTGTGGGCGACTCATTGAAAGCGCACAGCCGCAACCGACTGGTCCCCGTGACGATTGCCAAGCCGAGCGCAGACGAGTGGCTTGAGTGGGCCATGCCCAAAGGCATCGCACCCGAGGTGTGTGCATGGGTGCATCAATTCCCGCAAGTGCTTGCATCGTATACCGATGGAGCGCAGAACGAGAACCCGTACATCTACAACCCACGCAAGACGCAGAACGCTTTTGTCTCGCCCCGTTCGTTGGAGACTGCATCTAACATTGTTAAGACTCGCGGTATCAATGACCCCGAGACAGTGATCAGTGCGTTGACTGGTGCGATTGGCGAAGCAGGTGCACGTGACATGCAAGCGTACATCGAGTTCGCTGATCAACTGCCTACGTGGGAAGCCACAATCAAGGACCCGAAGAACACAAAGATTCCGAATTCCCCCGGTGCTTGTGCCATCGTGGTGTTTGGTGCTATCGCCCGTATCGACAAGACAACGATCACGCCATTCATGCAGTATCTGGAGCGATTCAGTCCCGAGTGGCAAGCAGTGTTCGCGATCAACATCGCCAAGACACCGAGCAAGCAAGCGATTGCGTTCTCATGCAAATCGTTTGCCGACTGGGTTGCGAAGAACCAAGACCTGCTGTGAAAGACAGAACGGTCAAGGTAGACAACGGGTGGGTGGACACCAACACCTACCGCACGTTGCACAAGCATGGCTACTCAGTGGGCGGCTATGTGGACAACGGGGTACCCAAGTACGTGCTGTACCGAGTGGACGACGAGTTCACGAAAGTGCACGAGTTCGATTCTGCCGAGGAGCTGAACAACATGATCAAGTTATTGATACCACCAGAGGGGGAGTGATGCTATACGCAGAGATACCTAGCGAACGCTATCCGCTCGGATGGGAGGAGCTGGAGTGGAAGTGCAGGAAGCTCAAGCAACTCAACTGGTCGTACAGGCTAGAGGTGGGACAGCGGATGTTTCAGCTGAAGTACCCAGAGTATCAGTTCACGCTGGTCCGGTGGGGGCATCGACCAGACATCAACACACCGCCACCACGCGAGGTGTTGTACGAGGGGCACGACTTTTATGCCGTGCTTGGGTTTGTATCCATGCTGTTGAAGGCAGAGGAGGAGAAAGTATGACCAAGAGACTATGGGTGTGGCGTGAGGTTGTACCTACTGACGCACCGGGTGATTACTACACCCAGATGAACAAGCTGACGACAACCGGAAGGGCGTTTGTCATGCGAAGCGCAGACAGTGACACTGGACCGACCGAGATTCTCGGCGTGTTTGATTCTTACGAAGCGGCCATGAAGGTGGTCGAGATTGGCAATGAAAGGTAACAAATGTTAGAAGAACGCAAATTGCAAAAAGCCAAGATCAGTCTGATGCGTGACCCCAAGTTCGCATTGCTGTCTGGTGTGATGATGGTCGGTAGCACACGGGTGGATGACAACATCCCGACTGCGTGTACCAATGGCCGAGACGAGCGGTACGGGCGCAAGTTCGTACAGATGCTCAAAGAGCCAGAGCTTAACTACGTTGTGGCGCACGAGGCAGGGCACAAGATGTACCGGCACATGACTACGTGGAAGCGACTGCACGAGATTGACGCACGACTCGCCAACAACGCGATGGACTACGTGATCAACCTGATGCTCAAGGACTTGGACCCAAGCAGTCGCACGATCGCCATGCCTGTGTACCGTGATGGCCCGATGAAGGGCAAGCAGATGGGCCTGTGTGACGAGCGGTTCCGTGGCATGAACACCAAACAAGTGTTCGACATTCTCAAGCAGGAGAAAGATGAGAACGGCGGCGGTGACGGTGATGGTGACGGCGAAGGTATGGACTTGCACGACTGGGCCGAGGCCAATGGCTTGACCCCTGATGAAGTCAAAGAGCTTGAGCGCGACATTGACCAAGCGATCCGTCAGGGCCTCATGGCGCATGAGAAGGTCGCGGGTAAGGGAACTGGTC
>Ga0209599_10000514_pt1 | contig 24592 bp, 20 predicted proteins | sample Shrwel_input2_FT_FD_187534 | JGI IMG/M metagenome (GOLD analysis project Ga0209599, IMG submission 187534) | Subsurface microbial communities from deep shales in Ohio, USA - Utica-3 well 1 S input2 FT (SPAdes) (version 2) ... | reverse complement strand
GAACGCTGGATGGCAAAAGCTGACGACACCCGCTGGGCAGCGGTAAGTTCAGTGACTTGGCGGCAGCGGCCTTTTTAACAAGGCCAGCGCTTCGGCTTCAGGTAAAGGTTTGGCAATCAGATAGCCCTGCACAGCATCACAAGCCATATGGCGCAATAAACTGAATTGATGTTCATCTTCCACCCCTTCCGCCAGGATGCGTTTGCCCAGACCATGCGCCAGCGTAATCATGGTTTTGACGATCATCATGTCTGAATCACTGCCGGCCATATCCATAATAAAACTGCGATCGATTTTAATTTTATCGATCGGCATTTTGCGTAAATAGCCTAAGGATGAATAACCGGTGCCAAAATCATCAATCGACACCCGGATCCCCATCTGCTGCAACTCAGTGACAAAATTGCGGCCTTTTTCCATATCGCCCATCGCAGTATTTTCAGTAATTTCCAGCTCCAGCATGGTCGGTGGCACCTGATACTGTTGCAATAGTTGCTGGATTTTTAGTTTTAATCCTTCCTGCTCAAAATGGATCGGCGACATATTCACCGCCACCGGCAGCATAATACGCTGCGCCCGCCAACGACCTAAGGTCGCCACCGCTTTTTCCAGCAAGGCCAGGTCAAGCTTTTGACTCAGACCGAGCTGCGCCACCGCCGGTAAAAACTGGCCTGGCATCAGTAACCCGCGCTCCGGATGTTGCCAGCGCACCAGCGCTTCATAAGCATCAATCCGTTGTTCACGCATATTCCATTGCGGTTGGAAATACAGTACCAGCTCATCTTGCGCGATAGCCCGTAACAACTCTTTTTCCAGCAGCAATAAACGGGCAGACTCTTCTTCCATCCCCAGCTGATATTGCACCCAGCGCTGTTGTTGGCGTTTGGCATGGTGAAAAGCGATATTGGCTTTTTGCAACAAGGTTTCGGCACTGCCAGCATGCTCCGGATAGAGCGCAATGCCCATACTGGCAGTGAGTTTCAGTTGAGAATTATCAAAGTTAAAGGGTTTTTCGACCTGCTGCTCTAAGTGCTGCAGACTGAATTGTCGTTGCTTGTCGGTGTGTACATCCGTCAACACCAGGGCAAAAATATCTCCCCCAGTGCGGGCTATCAGTCTGGGTTTGAGAATACTGGCTTCAAAACGACGGTTCACTTCGCGTAAAATCCGATCGCCCTGTTTCAATCCGACCGACTCATTCACCGTTTTAAACCGATCCAACCCCAACATAATCAGTAGAAATGGCTGCTGCTGTTGCAGCAAATCCGTCAGTTGCTCTAATAAAGCATCCCGGTTCAGAGCGCCGGTCAGATGATCATGGCTGTCCAGATAACGGGTTTTGGCCGTCAGTTGTTGATTGGCCAGCCGTTCATCTTCCTGCAGCCAGATAATCAGCCCCAGGCCCAGAATGGTCTGGCAAAACAATTCCAGATGTTTACTGATGAAGACCACCCGATCCAGCGTGCTGCCCTGACCCAGCCACACCGAGATCAAGGCCACCAGGATCTGCTGTACCCCCCATAACAACACGCTACAGCCGACAAGGCGGGTCACAAAGGTTTTAGTCGGTAAGGTAAACAACCAGACGCCGGCCACTAATAAAGCAGAACCAATAAAGAGTAACCGCAGATTCACCTGCAGATAATATTTCCACGGATTCAGACTGCTATCAAAGGCAAACAACAACACCGAAACCAGCGCTAACAGCGCGACCAGCAATAACAGCTGATTCACCAGTCGGGCCGGGATCCGTTCTGTAGTCACCGCCTCACGCACGCCGACCAGCACCCAGATCGCAAAAGCATAACAGCTGAAAATATAACTGAACTCCAGCAACCCAGGCAGCACCGCCAGCCTGCCTGGCTGCATATTTAGCATGCTATACGCCGTCAGACTCAACACATAACAGGCAAATAACAGAAAAGCCAGCGCCCAGGATTTCAGATAATGGCGCTGATAAATACGATAAAAATGCCACAGCACCAGCATCAGCACCAAAGCCAGGCCGGTCTGGATGAAGAAAAGTGACAATCGGCTGAGGATTAATTCTGTACTCAACTAAAACATCCTGACAGAGCTTGCGAGTGAAATTAAAAATTAACACACTCATCAAAGCTTTGCATATAGCCACCTGGCAACTCTGGCGACAAAGCAGATACCAGATCCTGCTTGAGCTTCACCCGGATCAGTTTATACTGTGCTTCAGATCAATGAGTTATCAGCTGGAGCAACAGATGCAATACAATACTTCCGAATTATGTGACTTGTATGCCGACATGATCGACGTGGTGGAACCTCTGTTTGCCAACTACGGCGGCCGCCGTTCTTTTGGTGGCATGATCCATACCGTCAAATGTTTTGAAGACAATGGCCTGATCCGACAAATGCTGGCTGAGCCAGGTGTAGGTAAAGTGTTGTTGATTGACGGCGGTGGTTCCGCCCGACGCGCACTGATTGATGCTGAACTGGCAGCCCTGGCTGCTGAAAACGGCTGGGAAGGCATTGTTTGTTACGGCAGTGTGCGCGATGTGGATACGCTGGAAGACTTTGATATTGGGATCCAGGCAGTCAATGCCATTCCGGTTGGCGCTGATGATCAGGGTTTTGGCGAAACTGAAGTACCGGTGAACTTTGCCGGGGTCACTTTCCTGCCGGAAGATCATTTGTACGCTGACAGTACCGGCATTATTTTGTCGGCTGAAGCGCTTGATATTGAATAATAGTTGAATGCCAAAGCAATCATGACAGCACAACTGATCAGATATCAGGCCGCCACTTTGGCGGCCTTTCAACAACAAAGAAGCGGTGAAACCCGCCTCGGTGAAACCTTAGCCTGGCCCCACCCAACCCTGCCACTGGCTGAATGCCTGCAACAAGCCAAAGCACAGGGCGTGCGTTTTGTGTTGCTTGGTATTGCCGAAGATATCGGACCAAGGGCCAATTTTGGCAATGGCGGCGCGACTTTAGGTTTTGAAGCCTTGTTACGGCGTTTTTTAAATCTGCAGGCCAATGCTTTTATCGATGGCCGGCAAATTTTGTTGTTGGGCGAAATTGAATGCCGCGATTTACAGCAACAAAGTGTCGGTTTACAAAGTAGCGTGCCGGAACAGCTGGCCCAGCTGCGACAACTTTGTGCCGACATAGACCAACGGGCCGCTCCTGTGCTGCAGCAGATTTTTGCCGCCGGTTTGTGGCCCATCGTGATTGGTGGCGGTCATAACAATGCCTTACCACTGCTGCAGGCATTAGCTCAGCAGCATGGTAGCGGCGTGAATGCGATCAACCTGGATCCACACTGCGACTTTCGTTTGCTGGAAGGCCGGCATAGTGGCAATGGTTTTAGCTATGCAAAGCAGCAAGGCTGGCTTCGCCAGTATTTTGTGCTGGGGTTGCATGAACTGAAGAACTCCGCCAGCGCTTTGCAGCAGATGCAACAAGCGGGGGTCCGCTTTTGCAGTTATCAGGACCTGTACCTGCGCCAGCAACAAAGCTTCAGCCAGGCGATTGCAACTGCAATCGCTTTTACCGACCAGGTGACGGCGCCACTTGGCATCGAACTGGACACCGACAGCATCAGTCTGATGCCGGTCAGTGCCTTTACCAACTGCGGTTTGACAGTAAGGGAAGCTGAATTATATGTCTGGCAGCTTGGCAGTTTACCGCAAAGCGCCTACTTGCACCTGGCTGAAGCCGCGCCTGCGCAGCACCCGGCCGGGCTGGCTGCCGGCATGTCTGAAGCCGGACAAGTGTTAACCGCCCTGGTGCTGGCCTTTATCCAGGCCAAAACGGCGGCAGCGCCCCATCAGGCCTGATTGACAGCGCGCTGCACTGTGCTGCAGATCAGCGCGGTAAAGGCACTTCGCGCCCGGCAATCACCAACTGCTTTAAACAACTGACGCCGAACTGATAACAGAGTTCGGCCGGTTGCTTGATAGCATAAAGGCCAAAATCAGCCCGATAACCAGCCGCCAGCACACCGCGATCAGTTTTCCCCAATGCCTTCGCAGCATGCACAGTGACCCCCTGCAAGGCCTCTTCCGGCGTGAGTTTGAATAAAGTACAGGCCATATTCAGCATCAGCGGCAGATGACACAAAGGCGAAGTGCCGGGATTTAAATCCGTGGAAATCGCCATCGGCACCTGATATTGCCGCAGCAGGGCAATAGGTGGCTGTTTGGTTTCGCGTAAAAAATAATAAGCCCCCGGTAACAACACAGCCACAGTGCCGGCAGCGGCCATAGCCTGCACATCAGCTTCCGTCAGATACTCAATATGATCGGCCGACAAACCAGCAAACTCAGCCACCAGCGCGGCGCCACCCAAACTGGATAACTGCTCGGCATGGGCTTTGACCGGTAACCCCAGGGCTTTGGCTTTAGTAAACAAACGCCGGCTTTGCGCGACGGAAAAGCCAATCCCTTCACAAAACACATCCACCGCATCCACCAGCCCCAGTTGCTGCAATTGTGGCAGCATGGTTTCGGTCACCAGCTCGATATAACCATCGCTGTCATCTTGATATTCCAGCGGCAGCGCATGGGCCCCTAAAAAGGTTTTTTCGACGCTGATTGGGTGATGTTCCCCTAACAGTTGCGCCACTTCGAGAATTTTTTGCTCTGATGCCAGATCCAGACCATAGCCGGATTTAATTTCAACCGTAGTGACGCCCTGCTGCAATAACGCATTCAGCCGATCTTTACCCAGCACAAAGAGTTCTTCATGAGAAGCGGCACGGGTCGCCGCCACTGTCGATTTGATGCCACCACCCGCTGCCGCGATCTGCTGATAGGTCGCGCCGTTAAGACGCATTTCAAATTCATTGGCTCTGCTGCCGGCATAAACCAGATGGGTATGGCAGTCAATCAAACCAGGTAGCAGCCATTGGCCCTGTCCATCATACAAAGGCGTCGCCAGTAAATCACAAGGCGGCAACTCAGCTTTGGGACCGCACCAGGCAATCAGGCCATCTTTCACCGCCAGCGCCGCATCATGGATCACGCCATAAGGCTGGCCATTGTTGCTCATGGTTGCCAATTGTACGTTGTGCCAGACGGCGTCAAACTGTTGTCCGGTGTTGACCATGACAGACTCCTGTGGGTGGAATGAATGGATAAAAGTGCTGCTCACACTCAGCCCCTGCTTAGCGGGCAGCGAGCTATGGTTGCTGAAATATTCTACCGCAGCTACTTGTATATACAATCAAAAGCCGCTAATTTTCCAATATTCTTTGCCAACAGCAGGCTGTGATAGACCCATGAGTCACAACAGCGGCGCCAGCACGCCCAAATTTGCTGCCATTAAAGAATTTATTTTCAGCCAGATTGAATCTGGCAACTGGCCTGAACACAGCAGAGTCCCGTCAGAACACGAACTCTGTGAGCAGTTTAACGTCAGCCGGATGACGGCCAGACGTGCGCTGCAAGAACTGACCGAACAAGGCGTATTGTATCGTACGCAAGGCGTAGGCAGTTTTGTCGCCAGCGCTAAGTCGCAGTCGGCCTTGCTGGAAATCCGCAACATCGCCGATGAAATTCAGGCACGCGGCCATTTCCATTCAGCGCAACTGGTGCAACTGACTGAACTGCCCTGCCCGGCCGTGGTGGCTGCCGCGCTTGGTCTGGTGCGCAATGCGCCGGTGTTTTTCTCGTTGATTGTGCATTATGACAATCAACAGCCGCTCCAACTGGAAGCCCGTTATGTCAATCCGGCTCAGGTGCCAGCTTATCTGGCGCAGGATTTTGTCAACCAGACGCCGCATGAATATTTAAGTGCGGTGGCGCCATTGACCAAAGCCGACCATGTGGTTGAAGCGATACTGCCAGATGATTTTACCTGCAAGCATTTGAAAATTAATAAAACTGAACCTTGTCTTCGTTTAACCCGCCGCACCTTTAGCCGCGAAGGCGCCGTCAGTTTTGCCTTTTTAACCTCAGCGGGTAGCCGTTACCGCCTGGGCGGTCAGTTAACTTTTCAACCGCCATCACAGCGCTAATCAACCTTGTCAACCGCAGACCAGCCACCAAGGCTGGCCTGTTTACCATCCAGACTACAGCCACATTTAACCGCCGGTATCAGCGCATTTTAATTGCATATTTTCTTAATAACTGGCTAGACCAGCTGCTATATCTCTGTTAACTTTCGGTGCAACTTTGACCTTCGGCAAAGTTCGTCAATACTCAAACAACAATAAAAACAATGACAAAAATCACAGGGGCAACAGATGAAGCTGAGCGTCGCGCAGAAGGTTATTATTGGTTTTGGCTTTATCGCCTTGTTACTGCTGGTGGCCAGTTTATCCTCGCTGTGGAGTTTCAGCGTCGTCTCTTCCGCCAGCCAACATGTGAATGAAATTGCGGTGCCGGCCCAACAACAAAGTAACAGCGCTCAAATTCAACTGCTCAAACTGGCGAAGCTGTCAGCACTGGGTTATACCGCGGAACAACAGGACGCCATCGCTAAATATCAGAGTGATTTCAGCAGCGCCGAACAGCAATATCATCAGAATATCGATACCTTACAGCAATTGCTGAAAACCGATCCGCAGCTGGCCAAACCGCTTGCTGAAGCCAGTCAGCATTACACTGCTTACGTCAGTGCCGTGAATCAGATGTTCAGCGCCAAACTGACCACTGTTGCCGCCGAAGCCGCGGCGGCGGCGGAACTGACGCAGTTAGTGCAATTAATTGACGATGCCGGTGCCACCTTACTGGATATCTCTTATTTACAAGCACCCGGCAAAAAAGCTCAATTGGAACTGATTGCCGGAGCGGCTGGCCGGGTCGATGGTCAGTTACTGACCTTGATGCAAACCATTCGGGAAACCAATGCTTATACCGATGTCGCGCAACTGGCCGAAAGTCAGCAAAACATTGAATTTGGCTTAAGTGATATGCAAGGCAATCTGGATTACATTGGTAATCTGGTCAAAGAAGTGCAGGCTGAAGACTTATGGCAAGATTTTAACCAACAACTGGCTGATTTAACCGAACGCATCGGTGCGACTGAGAATCTGGTGGCGATCAAAACCAAACAATTAACGGCAGCCCAGCAAGCAAAACAACAACTGGCAGCATCCGAACAAGCGGTCACTCAGGCAGTCGCTGCCCTGGACTTAGTCCTGACCGGTGCCACCGGCCAATTTAACCAGTTACAACACGAAATGTCCGACACCCTGAGTTTTGGCACAGTGCGCACCTTTATCCTGATGCTGGTGCTGATAGCACTAGCGGCAGTGACGGCCTATTTCACCATTAATGCCATGCTCAAACCACTGGCAGGCATTAACAAAGTGCTGGGAGAAGTTGCCGCCGGCGATTTAAGCCGGCAACTGAGCATTAATAATGATGACGAATTTGGCGCTTTATCGGCCAAGGTCAATAGCCTGATCCAAGCCCTGAGTCAGTTGATTAAAGGCATTGTCCTGAATGCCAACGAGTTACAGCAAAGCTCGGCGCTGTCACGGCAGGAAGTGGGTGAAATCAGTCAGGCGCTGGAGCAACAGCAACAACAAATTGCTGCTGTTAACGATTCCACCCAGCAATTAGCGGCCAATACCAATCTGATTGCCAGTCATGCTGAACAGGCCGTCAGCGAGATGGATCAAGCCAGCGCCCAAAGTAAACATATCGACAGTATTTCACAGGAAAATAATCAATTAATTACCAGGCTGGCAGAGCAACTCACCGAAACCGCCGGCATGATGCTGCAAGTCAATGAGCAGTCGAATAATATCGGCAGCATACTGGCTACGATCCGCGGCATTGCTGAACAAACCAACCTGCTGGCGCTGAATGCGGCTATCGAAGCGGCACGGGCCGGCGAACAAGGCCGGGGTTTTGCCGTGGTCGCCGATGAAGTGCGCAGCCTGGCCGTGCGAAGCCAGGCCGCCACGGATGAAATCCGTACGATGATCAATAATTTGCAGCAACAAAGTACCGCCGCAGTGTCCGCCGTCAGCCGCGGTAAAACCGATGCTGACACTTGTGTTGGCCATACTGCCGGCTTGGTCGCTTCACTTGGCAATATCAATCAGGCGATTGCGCAAATGCAGGGCATCAGTACCGCTATTGCCCGGGCGACCACTGAGCAATTACAACTTGGAGGGGCGATCCAACTTAATATGAGTACCATGGTGGAACTGGCCGGTCACAGCAGCAGCAAAGCCAGTAGCACCCTGGAGCACAGCGTGGCAGTAGCGCAGAGCGCAGCCGATCTGCAACAGTCGGTCCAGGCGTTTAAAATTTAACGCTCCCGTTTCCTGGCTGTCACAACAGTAGTTTTGCCGCAAAAAAAACCGGAGTGGCTTGACGTCCACTCCGGCAAGGCAGGCAGTGCTTGCGTCCATCCTGGACTTTGTAAGTTCCTCTCTTGGCTAAATATTAACAATAATGCTAAATAACAAACAAGCGTAACTTGCAAAAAACTTCATTTATCTACATTTTTACCGAAAAACAACTTAATCATCTACTTGAGCTAACTGAGCAATTTCATGAAATTGTAGGCATTGAATACCACTTTCCCTTGCGTAAACCCTGGCGACCAGCTCAACCGGTTCAGCGCTGAGCCAATAAGCTTGCCGGCACTGATACTGTATTTTTTGCTGAAATAATTCTCGCATCTGGCTGATGCTACCAGACCCATCGGCAACCGGAGTGAATCGGGCTGCTGGCGTGACTAACTTAATCAGGCTGGTTTGCTGCTGATGCGACCATAAAAACAGATCCGCCGCCGGACTTAACTGACGTAATTGAGCGGCATGTTGCTGTAAAAATAAACTCAGTTGTTGTGATGGGTCCTGTGGCAGCTGTCGGGACCATGGCAACCACCGCCATTGAGCTGACCAGGTCTCGGCGCCAAAAAACGCCATCATATTCAGCAGCAGCGATGACAACAGCATGCCGCAGAACAACCAAATTAACCAATCCAGCTGCAACGCCGAATGATAGGGCGTCACTACCGGAGCCAACAGATAACAAAGCCCGGCCAAAATTCCAAGCAAGGCACAACACAGCGCCAGAGAAATCCACTTCTGTAACATCGACCACTTTCTTCACTGACAACACAGGCAAAAATTATTCAGTGTGAGCACTATGCTTTCATGATAGCTTGCTGATAAAAACCTGATATCAATGGCTTAGCATCAATTTCAACAGAAATCCAGCGCTTGCAACGGCGATGCAAAACGATAACTGAAACCGGCATAGGTTTGACTGCGGTCACTGTTCACAGTACGTGACGGTTCGTCGGCCACACTGAAACTGACGGCGGCTAAGCCGGCATGGGCAGCCGCTTGCGGATAAAATTGCTGTTTAGTGGGGTGCTGCGGGCAACATAAATTCACGCAATCGGACACCGGCTGTGGCTGTGCCAGCAGCAGCTGGATAAAGGCCGCGATATCGGCAACATGCACCAGATTGACGGCCAAATCGGCACCGGCCAAAGAACCACTACGGCCAAAGCGTCCCGGATGCCGGCCCGGACCTATCAAGCCGGCCAGCCGCAACGTCAGACAAGGGTTCACCTGTTGTAAGGCCTGCTCGCCGGCTTGTAAATAAGCAGCTTTACCAGTCAGACAGAGTGCTGCCTGCTCTGTGACATCGCCACTGAGGCCGGCATACACACCGCTGCTGGAACAATGGATGACCCCACGCACTGTCGCTTGTTGTGCCAGTTGCGCCAGATTTTGTAGCACAGCAGGATAATACTCCGGCCCCTGCTGGCGTACCGCTGGCGGCAAAGCGCAAATCAGCCAGGCATCCTGCAGTATCGCCAGCAATGCCGGCGCGGGTTCGGTACAGGGTAATTGTAACAACAGCGGCTGGATTGGCAGCGGTAACTGCGCGAGCGCCGCCACACTTTGCCGGGTGCCAAACACCTGAAAACCAGCTTGCGCCAGTGTCACTCCCAGTTGCTGACCTAACCAGCCACAACCAATAATCACTACTTTTTGCATCAGAACTCCATCTGCCAAGGGCAGCTATTTGAGCGGAAAACCACCACGACCGCGACCACGGATTGACCGCGGCAGCAAGCTTCAGTGCGCCGCCGGTAACACCACAAAACGGCCACTGAATTCAGCCACCAGTTGATCAGCGGCAAACAGCTGGACCTGCACCTGTTGTCGCGCTTTTTTCCCCTGCTGCAGCCTGGTCAGGTCGCCCTGACAGTGCAACAGATTGACGCGGGCATTCGGCGCCGTCAACAAAGGCGCCAGATAACGGATAGTAGCATCGGCCAGCACTATATCGCCGCTCAGTTCCAGCGCTTTTAACTGCAGATATACCATGCCCCAGCCGGTCAGGGTCGCCAGACTATAAATACTGCCAGCGAACATCGACTGATGCAGGTTTTTATTCGGTGCCAAAGGCGCCTGACAGCACAACGTCTTGCCATCAAAACTTTGCACCGCTAATTGCATAAAAGCCGATAGCGGTATGGTCTGATGCCAGGTTTGTTGTAACTGATTGCTCCAATGTTGGCGGATATCCGGGGTTGCGCCCAGACAGAGCGTTTTGAACATTTGTAAATGTGGGATCCCAAACAACGGCGGTTGCACGGCGCCATCACGGTAACCTTGTTTATGGTAAAAACCGATCGCACTGTCACGGGCATTCAACAGCAGTTGTTGCGCACCTTGTTGTTGTGCCCAGAGCTCCAGACCGGCCAGCACTTGTTGACCCAGTCCCTGCCCTTGTGCCGCTGGCGCCACCGCCATATAACGCACCTGCGCCTTAACGTTATCTAACAACTGACAACGACCCACCGCCAGCACTGCGCCCTCTGCGGTTTCCAGCATCAGATGAAAGGCTTGCTCTTCTTGCTGATCACGCTCTGAACCGGGCGGTTGTTGCCAGGGCGCGCGCAGCACCTGATAACGTAATTCAAAGTATTTTTGCCATTGTGCTGGCGTTTGTGGCGAGACTAATCGTGTTTTCATCTATGCTTCCCCTACCAACTGAGTCCGTCCAATCATGTGCAAAACCACTGCCCTGACAGCCGGCATCACACCAACAGGCCTGATTGATGACATTTTTTACCGCAGAAACTGAGCAACAACTGCTGCATTGGCAGCAAGAAGGCGCGCTGCAGCTTGCGGTGACCTGCGATCAGCAACACCGCTACTTATGGATCAATCAGCAATGCCAAAGCCAACTGCGATTGAGTGATCCGGCCCAGCTTTGTTATCCGCATCTGCAGGCCATGCTGGCGCAACTGCCGGCACAACTGCATCAGGTGCTGCAACTTGGCCTCGGCGGTGGCGAATTTAACCGCGCGCTTGGCCAGGGCTGGCCGGAGGTATCGCTGCTGACCATCGAAAGTAGCGCCGCAGTGATTGCGTTGTACCAACAATATTTTCAACTACCAGACGCGCAGGAACACTGCTGTTGCCAGGATGCCTATCAGTTTCTGCTGCAGGCACCACCAGGCGGCTTCGAGCTGATATTTGTCGACCTTTATCCGACGCCAGCGGATGTCGCCAACTGGTTAGTGTTGCTGCAGAGTTTACTTGTTGCCGGCGGACAATTATGGCTGAACCTGACAGATCCAACCTTGTTAGCGGCAGTGGCAGCGCAAAGCGCACAATTACAACCGCAATGGCCACATCAGTTCAGCAGCCAGCAGTTTGCCGGTTATCAAAATCAGCTCTGCCTGTTGCAAGCAAGCCGTTAAACTCAGGAGCTGGTTTTACTCTGCAACCAGAACGTTACCGGACCATCATTGACCAAACTCACCTGCATATCCGCGCCAAAACGACCCGTTTCGACCAGCATGCCCTGCGCGCGGCAATAGTCGACAAAGGCCAGATATAACGGTTCTGCTTGCGCTGGCAAAGCTGCCGGCGTAAAACTGGGTCTCAAACCGGAATTGGTATCAGCCGCCAGCGTAAACTGCGACACCACCAACAAGGCGCCGCCTGCTTGTTGCACATTCAGATTCATCTTGCCGTTTTCATCATTAAACAGCCGATATTTCAAAACTTTATCTGCCAGCTTTTGCATCGAAGCCTGGTTGTCCAATGCTTCAACCCCCAACAAAACCAACAACCCAGTGCCGATAGCCCCAACCTGCTGTGCGTCGACCTCCACTGCGGCGCGCCGCACCCGTTGTAATAGCGCAATCATCCGTTGGCCTCCAGCCGATCAGCCAGCAAACTGGCAGCTTCAAACAAAGCGCGGGCGATGCCGGTTTCACTGGCAGAATGACCGGCATCCGGCACAATTTTTAACACCGACCCCGGCCAGCGTTGCGCCAGAGTCCAGGCATTTTCCAGCTTACAGACAGCGTCATAACGGCCATGCACAATATAACAAGGCAAATGAAGGACTTGCGGTAATTGCTTTAGCAGTTGATTGGGTGCCAGAAAACAGTGATGCAGGAAATAGTGATTTTCAATTCTGGCCAATGGTAAAGCAGAATCCGCCTCGACAGCCCCACGGCGCATCGCCGGATTTGGTAATAAAGTGGCAACCCGGGCTTCCCATAAGCTCCAGGCCTGCGCGGCCTTCAGCTGCACAGAGGGCTGTGGATGCTGCAGCAATTGTTGATAAGCCACCAGAATATCCAGCCCAGGCAGCGTCGCTACCGGCGCCAGAAAATCAGCAAAATAATCCGGAAATAACTGGCTGGCGCCACCACCTGGCCGGTATAACCAATCAATATCTTCTGGCCGGCCCAGAAAAATGCCGCGTAAAATCAGGCCAAGACAATGCTGTGGGTACTGTTCGGCGTACGCCAACGCCAATGTACTGCCCCAGGAGCCGCCAGCCACCACCCATTGTTCGATGCCAAGATGAAGACGAATGGCTTCGATATCCGTCAGCAAATCAGCCGTGGTATTGTGCTCCAGACTGGCAAAAGGCGTCGACTGACCACAACCCCGTTGATCAAATAAAATAATCCGGTACCGCTCGGCATCAAATAAGGTGCGCTGAAAGGGCGAACTCCCGCCGCCTGGGCCGCCATGACACATCAACACCGGAATACCAGCGGGATGACCACTTTGTTCCAGATAAATGCGCTGATCATCAGGCCGGATTAAAAACTCGCTGTGATAACAATCAACAGGTTCAGCTTGATACATGTGCAGACTCCGGCTTAGCACTGCTCTGGGCCTGCCCTGCTGCTACCTGCTGCCGCTGATGTTGTAATTCCTGCAATAACGCAGTCAATTCAGCACCTAACAACACCACCAACCAGGATAAATACACCCAGACAAATAAGATCGGCACCAAGGCCAGTGCGCCATAAATGGCCTGATACGAAGGAAAATGATGAATATACAGCGCAAAAGCTTTTTTCAGCATTTCAAATAATACGCTGCTGAACAAGGCGCCCCATAGCGCATGGCTATATCTGACTTTCGTATTGGGCACCAACTGATAGAGCATAAAGAAGCCCAACAAAGACACCGCATAAGGCGCCAACCTTAATAACAGGCTGGACAAACCCGGGGTATAGTTGTCGGCCAGATGGGTCAAAGAAGCCAGATAAGACGTCAGCGCAATCGAGGCTCCCAGCATAATGGGGCCCAGAGTCAGGATCATCCAGTAAATAGATAACGAGATCATCAGACGGGGTCTTTTATGCACCCGCCAGATTTTATTCAGGGTTTTGTCGATATTGTGGATCAGCATCAGCGCCACCACCACCAGAAATAACACACCTACTGTGGTCATCCGGCCAATATTTTCAACAAAACCATTGATGTAAGTTTGGATCTCTTCACCGCGCGACGGCACGATATTGGCGTATACAAAATGTTCGATTTCCAGTCTCAGACCAGAAAACATTGGAAAAGCATTCAGTACCGAAAACGCCACGGCCACCAGCGGTACCAGCGATAGCAATGAGATGTAGGCCAGATAACCACCGATCATGCCGATTTGATCATGCTGACAACGTTGTAAATAAAGTTTTGCTTGCTGTATCAGCAGACAGCTGAGCTGACGCCAGCGACTGAAAGTGTTCACAGTGATCTTGTCCTTTCACAAATTGCGGCAACGCTGTGACCACAGCGACAGCGTCACCGCCAGATTGGCTTACTGCAGACTGACCGTTTTAGTGGCCAGCAAGGCTTCGCTACTGATTTCCTTCAGTTCATCGCCAATTTGATCGATAAATAACACTTTCATCCCAAGCCGATCGGCGACAGCTTTGCCGTCTTGACTGCCCAGGCACAAAAACGCTGTCGACCAGGCATCGCCTAAGGTTGGATTGTCAATCAGCACTGTGGTTGCCACCGTCTGATGTTTCACTGGCGCCCCACTGCGCGCATCCAGCACATGACTGTAACGCTGGCCATCAGCATCAAAATAATGCCGGTAAGTGCCGGATGAAATCACAGCCAGCGCTTCAGATTGATGAATGGTAATGACTTTTTGTAGTTTCTGTTCGCCGGGCAGTGGTTTCTCTATCGCCACCCGCCAGGCCTGTTGCTCTGGTTTTTTGCCTTTGGCGATCAATTCACCCCCGACTTCGACCAGATAATTTTGCACACCGGCCTGTTCCAGGATTTTAGCCAGTTGACCGACAGTCCAGCCCTGCGCAATCGAAGACACATCGACCCGTAGTTCAGGCACCTGCTTAGCCAACATGGTAGGGCCGGCTTGATGGATCTTGTCCATCCCAACAATTTTCTGGGTGGCGGCTAATTCTTCCGCTGTCGGCAAATGAAATTTATCCGCTTTAAAGCCCCAGAGATCAAACAGCGGCTTGACAGTGACATCATAACACCCCTGACTTTGGGAGGAGACAAAACGGGCTTGTTCCAGCATTTGCACTAACTCAGTTCCCACTTCGACGGGCGCTGTGCTTTGCTGTGCATTAAATTGCTCCAACACTGAATCTGGCCGATAGTTCGACATCGCCAAATCAATTCTGTTGAGCTCTGCTTCAATTTGCTGTTGTAACACGCTGTGATCAACAGGCTTTTCGCTCCAGTAACTAATGTTATAACTGGAACCTTGAGCAGGTCCGGACATCTTTTGCAGCGGATCGGCCGGCGAACAGGCAACTAAAGAAACAGCACAGAATACCGGCATCGCCAGGCCTGCCAGCCGCAAAAATAAAGCATTCATTTTCTTAACCCTGTAACAAGAACAGGTTGCAGTGTACAAAATGCCGACCGCAATTACCAGCGTGGGCGACCGGCGTGGGCGGCCGGCGTGGGCAAACGGCCAGATCTTGCCGCCTGTCAGGTCAGAGGTGAATATGACTCATAATCACCTGATACCTTTTAATCTGATCATGCGGTAAGCGACCATCAATGATCACATCGACACAATGTTGCGCCAGATCGCGTAAATCCTGATTTAACTGTTCACGAACACTAATCGCCTGCAACAAATTCAACGCAATATTGACATTGCCTGGCATATTTTCCAAAGCGCGGCGGAAATATTCGATCGCCATAAAACTGGCATTTTGCTGCGTCAGTTGCTGGCGTCGTTGCTGCTGTTTTTGCTGTTCAAAATGCATCAGCAGATTGACCGAACTGCTATAGAGGCTGTCATCCTGCGCCACTGTACTCAAACACGCCAGATAATGGTCACACATCGCCAGATTGCCTGCTTCGATATAAGCACGGGAGCGGTCTAACATGCCGGCCGCCGAAATCAGCCGATCCAGCGACATTTTTTCGCTTTTATCCAGAAACTCCAGCGCTTTGGTATTTTTACCCTGCAATAACAAGATGCGGGCATCCAGCACCAGTCGGTCATGCTCAAAACTGGCCGGGTGGAAACGCTTTTTGATAGTGGTGACAAAGGTGTCAATCCGGCCCAACGTTTCAGTCCGCTCTTTTTGCGCCTGCTCTTTCGCCAGTTCCAGCAATGCTCTGGCGTAATTGAGCATATTATCCGCGGTGTCATACATTGAATAACGGGCCGTGGTTAATAAACGCTGATGCACAGCGACCGCAACTTCAGGTTGATTTTGTACCACCGCCAGATTGGCCAGTACATGCTGACGTAAATAATTGCGTGGCGAATTTTTCACCACAGTTTCGATGGCAGTGAACGCTTCGGCCGGCCTGTTTTGGCTGATAAAAAGCCGGGTCAGCCAGTCAAGCGCTTCAATTTTAGTTTCAGGCACTGCCGCCAGTTCCTGTAACAGTGCTTCCGCCTCTTCGCGCCGGCCCTGATAACCATAAGTCACTGCCAGGCCAAGTCTGGCCCAACCAAAATCCCGTACCGTCAGGGCCCAACGGTATAAATGTTCAGCTTCATCAAAGCGTTCCAATCGGGTCAGCAACTCAGCTTTTAAGCGGGAAGCATGCATCGCATACTGACTGCGGTTGGCAACCACATCATCACAAGCAACAACGGCTTCTTCAAACTGACCCCGGCTTATCGCCAGATAGATCTGTTGCAGCGCCTGGCGAATATGGTATGCCCTTGCAATCCGCCGCTCCAGCTCAGCATAGCTAAAAGGTTTTAACAGATAATCCGCCGGCTGATGCTCTATCATGCCGTACACCGACTGACGTTGCCGCTCGGCGCTGACCACCAGGAAACAACATTCAGCTTTCAATAACCTTTCGCTGCGCAGCACTTCAAACAGCTGATAACCATCCCGGCCATGACCCAGCTTAAAATCGCATAAAATAAAATCAAACGACATCCGGCGGCAGATACTGAGCGCAACATCGGCATCCCGTGCTAACACCACTTCTTCAAAACCGATCAGCAATAGCATGCTTTTCAGATAACTGCGGATCTGATCAGAATCATCGACCACTAAGACGGTCTTGATTTTATAAAACGCGCGCCGCGTTGTCATGCTGCTACCTGCTCCTGTGAACTGCGCATCAGTGCAAAGTACACTTATAATTCAACGGGTTAAATACAAAAAATAGGGTTAGCCCTGCTCACACACAGCAACTTAAGCTATATAGCGACCAGAATGCAGCAAAACATTAACAGAATTACTGATTTTTTTCAGCCGGAAAATGGCAGGCCGTCATGGGGATCTGAGAAAAGTAAAAGGCCAGCAATGGCTGGCCTTTGTCAAAACACGAACGATTAACCGCGGCTGGCGCGTTTACGGTCGTTTTCTGTTAAATGACGTTTACGGATCCGGATTGACAGTGGGGTCACTTCAACCAGTTCGTCATCATCGATAAACTCCAGCGCCTGTTCCAGCGTGTAGCGGATTGGCGGCACTAAGTTGATCGCTTCGTCAGTACCAGAAGCACGGACGTTGGTCAGCTGTTTGCCTTTTAAGCAGTTCACTGTTAAGTCGTTGCTACGGCTGTGAATACCGATGATCTGACCTTCATACACTTCATCAGCATGACCGATAAACATCCGGCCACGTTCTTGCAGCGAGAAAATCGCGTAACCAGCGGCTTTACCCATAGCGTTAGAAATCAGTACACCGTTCATGCGCAGACCGATTGAACCGCCTTTGAATGGACCGTAATGGTCGAAGCTGTTGTACATCAGGCCGGTGCCTGAAGTTAACGTCATGAACTCAGTACGGAAACCAATCAGACCACGGCTTGGCATTTGGAAATCCATCCGGATCCGGCCTTTACCGTCTGGCTGCATATTGGTCATTTCAGCTTTACGCTCGCCCATTTTCTCCATGATCGAGCCCTGGTGCTGCTCTTCCACGTCAATGGTCACGTTTTCGATAGGTTCCATTTTCGCGCCATCAACCACTTTCATGATTACTTCCGGGCGAGAAACGGCCAGTTCAAAACCTTCACGGCGCATGTTTTCAATCAACACGCCTAAGTGCAATTCACCACGGCCAGACACTTTAAACTTGTCGCCGTCTTCAGTTTCTTCCACCCGCAGTGCCACGTTGTGTTTCAGTTCGTGGGTTAAACGTTCTAAAATCTGGCGTGAAGTGACGAACTTACCTTCTTTACCAGCGAATGGCGAGGTGTTGACCTGGAAGGTCATGGTCACTGTTGGCTCATCCACTTGTAATGGTGGTAATGCTTCAAGGTTGGTAGTGGCACAAATAGTGTCAGAAATTTTCAGTTCGCCTAAACCAGTGAATGCAATGATGTCACCGGCGTTTGCTTCTTGAGTTTCAATCCGCTCAAGGCCTAAGTAGCTGAAAACCTGACCAACTTTACCGTTACGTTTTGAACCATCAGCACCTAATACCGTGACTTGTTGGTTCACTTTTAATGAACCACGTTTGATACGGCCGATACCGATAATGCCAAGGTAGCTGGAATAATCTAACTGAGAAACCTGGATCTGGGTGTCGCCATCCAGTTCAACTTTTGGTGGCGCCACGTGTTCAACAATAGCAGCAAACAGATCGCTAATATCGGTTTTTGGCTCGTTGTAATCCAGTGTCGCCCAGCCGTTGATGGCTGATGCATAGACGATAGGGAAATCTAACTGCTCGTCAGTGGCGCCTAAGTTATCAAACAGGTCAAATACCTGGTCAATCACCCAATCCGGACGTGCGCCTGGACGGTCGATTTTGTTGACTACGACAATTGGCTTTAAACCGTGGGCAAAAGCTTTTTGCGTGACAAAACGCGTTTGTGGCATTGGGCCTTCAACCGCATCAACCAGCAATAAAACAGAATCCGCCATTGACAGAACACGTTCAACTTCACCACCGAAATCGGCGTGGCCTGGTGTGTCCAGGATGTTGATGTGATAACCGTTCCAGCGTACTGAAGTGTTTTTCGCCAGGATGGTAATACCGCGCTCAGACTCCTGAGCATTTGAATCCATCATCCGTTCTTGTAACTTAGCGCGGGCATCGAAGGTGCCAGACTGCTGCAGGAGTTTGTCAACAAGTGTAGTTTTACCGTGGTCAACGTGCGCAATGATGGCGATATTGCGCAACTTGCTGAGATCATAAGACATTTATGTGGTGCTCGCTTTGTGAAGTGTTAATGTGTACCCGCATGTATCAAATCACAGCAAGTACCCGAAAAATTCGTGCGCACATTTTACCCTCTTTGTGAGGCTGAGGGAAATTTATCTGCTTGTCGTCATTTTCTGTACTTATTGAGATTACAAATTTCAGAATATTTTCAATGCTCTTACTTAGCTTTTTTCGCTGCGCTTCCTAGCCATGACAAGCACAAACCAACTGTCGGTGTCTGTCACCATGCCCGCACTTTCTCTGGCTGATTTGACAAACTCAGGCTTTAACACTTTTCAGTTTCACCACAGACATCAGCCGCTGAAAAAGTTAGCAGGGGTGCGCAAAATTACCCAAAAACTTGCTATGGTTAGCGCGGTATCCGATTTGGTGCAAGCAGTGACATTGATGCACCAAATTGGCGCATCAATGTACCAAAGCGGTGCATAATCAAAATGAAAGCTAAGCGTCAGCTTAGATACCCTATTAAAAATCAACTAGTTATATTATTGGCACAAAACTGGCTATCATAGCGCAACTTGTCGGTCTAACCGAAAACCTGAAAAACAGCCTGATTTACAACCCGAATAATCCGGAGGATTGCATGTCTGCATCGAACGTTCTGAGTTTTATCAAAGAAAACGACGTGAAGTTTGTTGATTTACGTTTTACTGATACCAAGGGTAAAGAGCAACATGTGACTATTCCTGTCAGCTCAGTCGACGAAGATTTTTTCGACAACGGCAAAATGTTTGACGGCTCTTCTATCGCAGGCTGGAAAGGCATCAATGACTCAGACATGATCCTGATGCCAGATGCATCCACCATGAAATTGGATCCATTCTTTGAAGAAACCACCATCAATATTTCCTGTGACGTGATCGAACCAAGCACCATGCAAGGTTATGACCGTTGCCCGCGTTCTATCGCCAAACGGGCAGAAGAGTACTTAAAATCAACAGGTATTGCTGACACTGTGTTGTTTGGACCTGAACCAGAATGGTTTATGTTCGATGACGTGCGTTTCAAAACTGATATGTCAGGTTCTTTCTTCAAAGTTGACTCTACTGAAGCCGCCTGGAACTCAGACAAAGGCTACGAAGAAGGCAACAAAGCGCACCGTCCTGGCGTGAAAGGCGGTTACTTCCCGGTACCACCAGTGGATCAACACCACGACATCCGTAGCGCTATGTGTATGGTGCTGGAAGAATTAGGTCAAGTGGTTGAAGCGCATCACCACGAAGTTGCGACTGCTGGTCAAAACGAAATCGCCACTCGTTTCAATACCTTAACCAAAAAAGCTGACGAAACTCAGTTGCTGAAATATGTGGTGCACAACGTGGCGCACATGTATGGCAAAACCGTGACTTTCATGCCAAAACCAATCGTCGGTGACAATGGTTCAGGCATGCACTGCCACCAGTCTTTAGCCAAAGACGGCGTCAACTTGTTTGCCGGTGATAAATATGCTGGTTTGTCTGAACTGGCTCTGTACTACATCGGCGGTATCATCAAGCACGCCAAAGCGATTAACGCTTTCACCAACCCATCGACCAACTCTTACAAGCGTTTAGTACCACACTATGAAGCGCCTGTGATGCTGGCTTACTCGGCCCGTAACCGTTCAGCTTCAGTGCGTATCCCGCTGGTGCCAAGTGCCAAGGCGCGTCGGATTGAAGTACGTTTCCCTGATCCGGCAGCTAACCCTTACCTGTGCTTTGTGGCGCAACTGATGGCTGGTTTAGATGGTATCCAGAATAAGATCCACCCAGGCGAAGCCATGGACAAAGATCTGTATGATCTGCCACCAGAAGAAGAAGCGCTGATCCCTCAGGTTTGTGGTTCTTTAGACGAAGCACTGGACAATCTGGACCAGTCACGCGCCATTTTCACCAAAGGCGGCGTGATGTCTGATGAGATGATCGATGCTTACATCGGCCTGAAACGTGCTGAAGCCAAACGCGTGTCAATGTCAGTACACCCACTGGAATACGAACTGTATTACAGCGTGTAATCACACCAGCGACGGCTGACCCACTGCATGAGTCAGTCAGTCGCCGCTTAGCGGGATTTCCGTTTAAGTTTACGCTAAGCCCGCAATTGCGGGCTTTTTGCACTGGTCAAATCAGAAAAAGCACGATAAAGTTAATAAAATATTGCGGAACTAATTTAGCAGCTTAAGGCACCCATGAAACAGACCTGCATGTTGTTGTTGTTTGTCACTACGCTCGTGCAGGCCGAACAGAAAAAGGTGTTTGTCACTGTTGATAAAAACAATAATCTGGTGTTTTCCGACAGCCCGACCCCAGGCTCTACCGAGCTGAATATTAAAGACAGCAACAATCTGATGTTGCCAGTCACGCCGCAACAGGTGCAAGTGAAGAAACCGAAAGTCCCGGTGTATGAAGTGGCGATTGCCAAACCGGTTGAGCAAGAAACCCTGCGGGAAAATAACGGCACTGTCTACGTGTCAGGTCAAATCAAACCGATGTTTTCCCAGGGCTTACGCGTCCGGCTTTATCTGGATGAAAAACAAGTGGCTGGCCCGACCGGCAATGCCAATTTTATCCTGCACAATATTGACCGTGGCGAACATCAGCTACGGCTTGAACTGCTCAACCAAAGCGGCAAGATTATTGCAAACAGTCCTGTGACCACCTTCTATTTGCACAAAGCTTCGATTATTTCACCAAAATAGTGCGTTTGAGCTGCTTTCACAGCCTGCCCCAGCTACACTGGCGGTCATGACGCACTAAAATGGTGCAGAGGGACTTTCAGTGACACAGACAGCAAGCTTACCGCTGGCCGGTATTGATTATGCGAATCACCTGACCACTGCCATTATGGTGCTGGATGCGCAATTGCAGGTGCAATCTTTTAATACTGCGTGCTGTGCTTTACTCAGCATCGGTGAAAAACGGCTACAGCAACAATATTTCCCGGCGCTGTTCCAGTTTAGCGATTTACATGCCAGCCATCTGGTCAGTACCCTGCATAATAAACAGGGGTTTGGCATCAGTGACGTGCACTGTGTGATGCCGGACGGCCGCCATCTGCTGGTGGATATCACCGCCAGTTGCCTGGAAACCGAACCGGCCAGTTTATTGATTGAAATTCGGCAGGTTGATCAACAACGCAAAATCAGCATGGAAAGCCTGCAACAGCATCAGCATTTGGCGGCGCGTGAACTGATCCGTGGATTGGCGCATGAAATTAAAAATCCGCTCGGTGGCTTACGTGGTGCGGCCCAGTTACTGGAAGAGTCACTGACCGAAGAACAAAAAGAATATACCCAGCTCATTATCGCTCAGGCCGACCGGCTGCGGAATCTGGTGGACAGGTTGCTCGGGCCTTATAAACCGCCGCAACGGCAAAGCGCTAACCTGCATCAGATTATTGAACGCGTCAGCCAACTGGCCCAAATGGACAATCCGGCAGCGGTGCAGTTTATCCGCGATTATGACCCCAGCATTCCGGACTTTTTACTCGATCCTGAATTGATTGAACAGTCGTTGCTGAACATCGTCCGCAACGCGCAGCAAGTATTGTCACAAGGTGGCCAGATTGTGTTGCAAAGCCGGATTTTACATCAGCACACTATTCATGGCCGCCGGCATCGGCTGGTGGCGACCATTAAAGTCATTGATAACGGCCCTGGCATTCCGGCCGAGATTAAAGATACCTTGTTTTATCCGATGGTCAGCGGCAAGCCTGGTGGCACTGGCCTTGGCTTATCGATAGCTCAGACGCTGATCCACCAACATGACGGCTGGATTGATTGCGAAAGCTGGCCTGGCCACACTGAATTTACCATTTACCTGCCGATCCACGCCCACAACACAGGAGCTGCTTAATGCATCAGAATGTCTGGATTATTGATGATGACAACTCGATCCGCTGGGTACTGGAAAAAGCCTTAGCCCGCGCCGGCATTGTCTGTGAAAGTTATGCCTCAGCGGATTTGATGCTGCAACGGCTGGAATTCGAACAACCGGCCGTGGTGGTGTCCGATATCCGGATGCCGGGGACAGATGGCATGGCGCTACTGAGCAAATTACAACAGCTGGCGCCGGAACTACCGGTGATTATTATGACGGCCCATTCCGATCTGGATAGCGCCGTCAACGCCTTTAAACGGGGCGCTTTTGAGTATCTGCCCAAGCCCTTTGATATCAATGAAGCGGTGGCGCTGATTAGCCGGGCACTGGATCATGCCAAAGCGAAAAAACCCAAAGCACAGCCGGCGGCCCCGGCAGCACTGACCGAAATTATCGGTGAAGCGCCAGCGATGCAGGAAGTGTTCCGCGCTATTGGCCGGTTATCGCGCTCCAGTATCAGCGTGTTAATCAATGGCCAGAGCGGCACCGGGAAAGAGCTGGTGGCGCATGCACTGCACAAACACAGTCCACGCTCAGAACAGCCTTTTATCGCGCTGAATATGGCAGCTATTCCAAAAGATCTGATTGAGTCTGAACTCTTTGGCCATGAAAAAGGCGCCTTTACCGGGGCGGCCAATTTGCGTAAAGGCCGCTTTGAACAAGCCGATGGTGGCACTTTGTTTCTGGATGAAATTGGCGATATGCCGCTTGATGTGCAAACACGCTTGCTCAGAGTGTTGGCCGACGGCCAGTTTTACCGGGTGGGCGGTCATCAGGAAGTGAATGTGGATGTGCGGATCATCGCCGCCACCCACCAGAATCTGGAGCAGTTGGTGGCCGAAGGTAAATTCCGTGAAGACTTATTCCATCGGCTCAATGTCATCCGCATCCATATTCCGGCGCTAAAAGATCGGAAACAGGATATCCCCAAATTAGCGCAGCATTTTTTGCAACAGGCCGCCAAAGAGCTGAATGTCGAAGTCAAAAGTCTGGCCACTGAAACCGAAAAGTATCTGGCGCAGCTGGACTGGCCCGGCAATGTGCGGCAACTGGAAAACACCTGTCGCTGGCTGACCGTGATGGCCAGCGGCAAGCAGGTGCTACTGGCAGACTTACCGCCGGAACTGACCGCAGCGCCCAAGGTATTCAGCCCAACCGGCGCCGATCCGCACCACAGCTGGCAAGAAGCACTGGCCAGTTGGGTGCAGCAAAAGCTCAGTGCCGGCGAAGAAGATATTCTGGCGCAAGCTGGCCCTGAATTTGAGCGTATTGTGCTCAAACAAGCCTTGCAGTTTACCCATGGTCACAAGCAAGACGCCGCCAGACGGCTCGGCTGGGGACGCAATACCCTGACGCGGAAACTGAAAGAATTGGATATGGAGTAGGTTTGGTTGCCGTGAAAACGGCTGGTTTTGCTTGTCGTGACAACGGCTGATGGTTTTAGCTTGCAGCTGGCCTTTTTTAAAAGCTTTCGCCAAAGCGTTGGGGAGTTTCGTAGGTCTGACTCGACCCGGAGCGCAGCTTTGGGGCAGTCAGACATTGATGCCGTGAACACGACTGGTTTTTTATTAGCTTGCAGCTGGCGGCTATTTCGCCGTGACTAAGGCTGGTGTTTTGGTTGTCGCCCTGTAGGTCTGACTCGACCCGGAGCGCAGCTTTGGGGCAGTCAGACATTGATGCCGTACACACGGTTGGTTTTATTCGCTTGCAGCTGGCTATTTTAAAAGCTTTAGCCAAAGCGTTGTGGAGTTTCGTAGGTCTGACTCGACCCGGAGCGCAGCTTTGGGGCAGTCAGACATTGATGCCGTGAACACGACTGGTTTTTTATTAGCTTGCAGCTGGCGGCTATTTCGCCGTGACTAAGGCTGGTG
>Ga0209599_10000512_pt1 | contig 24677 bp, 23 predicted proteins | sample Shrwel_input2_FT_FD_187534 | JGI IMG/M metagenome (GOLD analysis project Ga0209599, IMG submission 187534) | Subsurface microbial communities from deep shales in Ohio, USA - Utica-3 well 1 S input2 FT (SPAdes) (version 2) ... | reverse complement strand
ATTGTATATGACGTAGACTCTCATGCTTGTATTATCGACGGAGTTCGTTTGCATATGGGGAAACGTTTTACTTACAAGCATAACGATTTGGAAAGTATGGAGAAAAACCTTCAGCGTGCTACTAAAATGGCAAAAGAAACAGGTGGAGGAATTTTATTCATTACGGAAGGCGTTTTCGGAATGCGTGGTCAACAAGGTAAGTTGAAAGAAATTGTTGAATTTAAAAAGAAATACAATTTCCGTTTGTTGGTAGACGATGCACACGGATTTGGTACTTTGGGTAAAACCGGTGCCGGAGCAGGTGAGGAGCAAGGTTGTCAGGACGGAATTGATGTTTATTTCTCGACTTTCGCAAAATCGATGGCGAACATTGGAGCTTTTGTAGCAGCCGATCAGGATATCATCGATTATTTGAAATACAATTTGCGTTCTCAAATGTTTGCCAAAGCGTTGCCAATGATTCAAACCATTGGTTCGTTAAAGCGTCTGGAATTATTAAGACAATCATCAGAAATCAAAGATAAATTGTGGGTAAATGTAAATGCCTTACAAAACGGTTTGAAGGAAAAAGGCTTTAATATTGGAGACACTAATACGTGTATTACTCCGGTATATTTAGAAGGCTCTATTCCGGAAGCGATGGTTATGGTAAACGATTTGCGTGAAAACTATGGTATTTTCTTATCGATTGTAGTGTATCCGGTAATTCCAAAAGGAATAATCTTGTTAAGAATGATTCCTACCGCTTCGCATACTATTCAGGATATTAATGATACCTTAGCTGCCTTTGAAGCCATTCGTGAGAAATTAGTAAACGGAACCTACAAAGCATTGGCCGAAGCGAATGTGGAAAATGTTTCTTAAGTAATAGCAATCACTTTAAAATAAAAAAACCATCAGTTTATGCTGATGGTTTTTTGTTGGGTGTATTTTATAAATCTTTCCTATACGTCCTTCTTCTCCTAAAAATAACCGGATCAAAATGTTTCCACAAATTGTGAATCGCAATGTTGTCTTCTAGTTCTGGAGTTCTAACACAATCTTTGATGCCTAATTCGGTAAAACTGTTATAGCATTCGTTAAAGATGATGGCGGTAACTCCTTTGCTTTGGTAATGCGGATCGACTCCAATTAAATAGAAAAGCACTTCTTTGCTTTGTTTTTTGGCTTTCAACAAATGGTAAAATCCAAAAGGAAACAAGCTGCCTTTTGCTTTTTGCAGTGCTTCTCCAAAACTTGGCATCACAATACTAAAAGCAACAATTTTATCATTTTTATCGACCACAAATTTGATGTATTCGGGATTGATAAAGCCGATGTATTTTTTCTTGAAGTATTCTTTTTGCACATCGGTAATCGCCACAAAAGAGGATAAACTGGCATATGAACTGTTAAACAAATCGAACATTTCATCTACATAAGGCATGATGTCTTTTGTTTTGGTGAAATTTATCGGACGAAGATCATAGCGTTTTTTAATAAGCTCTTGGGCTTTAAAAAAGAACTCGGGTTTTACGTTTTCAAAAGGGAATTTATTCTCTAGGTATTCTTTTTCTTTTGCATAACCCAATTGTTCTAAATGGTCTTTATAATACGGATAATTATACCAAGTAATCATAGAGCCCATTTCGTCAAAGCCTTCTGTAACGACTCCTACTTTATCCAGGTTGGAGAATCCCATTGGGCCTTCTACGTATTCTAAATTATTTTGGTGCCCCAATTCGTATACTTTTTCCAGTAGAGCTTTGGTTACTTCAATGTCGTCTATGACATCCCACCAGCCAAAACGCACTTTCTTTTTGTGTTGCAAATTGACTTCATCCCAATTGATGATAGCGGCAATACGTCCTACAATTTCATTGTTTTGGTAAGCCAAATAAAAATAAGCCTCTGCACTTGAAAACGCTGGATTTTCCTTTTTGTCAAAAGTGGCCAGTTCGTCACTAATCAGTGGTGGAACCCAATATTTGTGGTTTTTATAAAGTTTAAAAGGAAACTTTACATATTCTTTTAAAAGCGCCTTGGTATTGGCTTCAACAATTGTAATCATGATTAATTTTCTTTTCCTTCTTCAAAATCATCCAAACGCTTTTTCTTATCTTCGGCTGGTTTGTCAGTTTCTTCAATATCAGAATCTTTGTTTTTCTTTTTCTTTTTTTCAGCTTTTTCGGCAGCCTTTTGCAAATCTTCTTCTGATAACTGACCGTTTTTCGATTTGGTTTTTTTCTCTTCTTTTACTTCTTTGCCGTCTTTTATTTGTGGATCCTTGTGTTTTTTGTCAAAACGCCACGAACAACCTACGCCGCCATAAATGATAGAAGGCGTGTCTTTGATGCTTTTGTTAATCGAGACATCTACTTGCAGGTTATCTTTTAACAAATGTGTAGCACCCAAAGTAAAAATACCATCCGAATAATAATCGCCTTTTATGCCTCTGTTCTCGATCATTGCCGACCATTTTTCGTTAATTCCATACGTTAAAGTCAAAATGTAACTGTAATTAGAAGTTATGGAGCCAATTTTATCGGCAATTAAATTGGTAACTAAAACCCATTTGCTTCCAAAGTGATTTTGAGCGATAACCGCTGCTTTCGGACTCAATACAGATTCGCCCGGAATGCTGAAATCGTTTTCCATCGTGTAATTGGCGCCCACATATACCGCTACAGCAGGGATAAATTGTTTCCACTTGATTCGGTGATTGGCTTTCCAGCTGTAGATGTTGGGTTTTTCTTCTCCCTTTTTAAACGGATCGTAAACTAAATATTTGGCACCTAAAGTGGTTTGTCGCAAACCGCTTCGGTTGTTTTCAAATGATCCTGAAGAATATTTATCCATTTGAAATTGAGCATCTAAACTGACTTCCAATTGCTCTTTCCAAACACCGTAACGAGCCGCAAAATCTAATCCAAATCCACTCGCATCATAATCGACAATACTGTGCGATTCATTAATGTAATTCAAACCACCTTCCAATTGGAATACTTTTTTTCCAACAGAAAAGGCCCCCGCAGAATTTCCCGGACGGTTCGAATTAATTTGATCGGTAAATTGCGCGTAATTGGATGCTGAAAATCCTAGTATTCCGATAAAAAATAATGATTTAAGTAGTTTCATTCCGATTGATTTGTGAAAATCAAATGTAGTATATTTTATTATTATTTTAAGATTTCAATCCGCAATAATGTTTAATTTTGAAAAAAAAATATCATGCAGGAAGCATCTTTTAGTGGTTTTTTTAAAACCATCATATACATGATTGGGTTTTACTATTTCGTTAAAATTATGGCGCGTATTTTTATGCCTATTTTAATGCGTAAAGTAATGAACAAAGCGCAAGACAACTTTAATAGACAGTACCAACAAGGCAATTTCAATCAATCCTACAATAACGAGCCTCAGCCACAAGAAAAACCGGTTCGTGATTTTAAAAAGCCAACCAAACAAATTGGCGATTATGTTGAGTATGAAGAAGTGAAAGACTAGTAGCTAGTTTGCAGTTGGCACTGTTGAGTTGTTTTATCTCAACGGAACACTAAAATCTGAACACTAAACACTGAATACTAAAAAAAATAGTATCTTCACGCCTTATTTGAAGGCCCTTTTTTATGAATAATTTCAAACGTTTTTACCCGCATGCACTGGCTGTTTTAGGTTTTGTGCTCATTTCTCTTGTTTATTTTTATCCCGTTTTAAGTGGTAAAAAGATTTTGCAATCTGATATTGTACAGTACAAAGCTACTGCCAAAGAATTGATAGACTACAGAGAGGAAACTGGTAAAGAAACCTATTGGTGTAACAGTTCTTTTGGCGGAATGCCGACCTATCAATTGGGAGCGCTTTATCCGCATAATTACATCAAAAAAGTGGATGGATTGTTACGCTTTTTACCTCGCCCAGCCGATTATATGTTTTTATACTTTCTCGGTTTTTATATTTTGCTATTAGCTCTAAAAATAAAGCCACTCAAAGCTTTTTTCGGTGCCTTGGCTTTTGGATTGTCCACCTATTTGATCATTATTCTTGGAGTTGGGCATAATGCCAAAGCACATGCTATTGCCTATATGCCAATGGTGGTTGCGGGTGCTATTCTGGTCTATCAAAAAAGATGGATAGTCGGTGGATTGTTAACGATGGTGGCTGCGGCTTTAGAGTTAAATGCCAACCACTTCCAAATGACGTATTATTTGTTGATTTTCCTTTTGGTTTTAACCGGGTATTACATTTACAGAGCTATCAAAACCAATGAATTAAAACCATTGATGTATAGTTTTGGGGTTTTTGCTGTAGCTGGTTTGGTTGGAATTGGAACCAATGCGACGGGTATTTTGGCTACGCAGGAATATGCAAAGGAAAGTAACAGAGGGAAAAACGAATTGACTTTTAATCCAGATGGTTCTAAAAATACCAATGAAAACGCAATTAGCTATGAGTATATAACTGCTTATAGTTACGGAATTGTAGAGAGTTTGAATTTAATTTCACCTCGTATTTTTGGAGGGTCTAACAGTGAAAACGTGGGAACGAAATCGGAGTTGTATGAATATGCCATTGCCCAACAAGTACCCGAAGATCAAGCTAAGGAGATTGTTAAAGGTTTGCCTACTTATTGGGGAGACCAGCCGGGAGTTTCGGCTCCTGCTTATATTGGCGCCATTGTTTTCTTTTTGGCTGTTATCGCTTTGTTTGTAGACCAACGAAAATTGAAATATGCTTTTTTAGCGGGTGCCATCGTTTCGTTAATCTTATCATGGGGAAAAAATTTCCCATTGGTGACCAATTTCTTTATCGATTACGTTCCGTTATATAACAAGTTCAGAGCTGTTTCTTCTATACAAGTCATTTTAGAATTGTGTATGCCGGTTTTGGCTATCATGGGATTGCAAAGTTTTTTTAAAGCTGATGAAAATAAAAAATGGCCAGCACTTTGGAAATCGGCTGCAGTTTGTGTCGGGATTTTAGTTGTATTGTTATTATGTAAAGGCATGTTTAGTTTTTCGGGTAGCAGCGATGGCTATTTGCGTGATTCATACGGACCAGACTTTGTAGACGCATTAAAATCGGATCGTCAATCGATGTATACCAGTGATCTGATTCGTTCGATAGTATTAATTTTAATAGCTTTTGGAGCTATGTTTTTAGCAATAAAAAACACCATTTCGAATAAAGTGGCCGTAATTATTGTTGGTTTGGTAATGGTTTTCGATTTGTTTTTAATCGATAAAAACTATGTGAATGCTGAAAGTTTTGTGAATCCTAGTGAAGTAGACGAACCTTATGTTGAAGCTTCTTTTGATGCTGAAATCAATAAAGATAAATCTCATTATCGTGTTTTTGAAGTGTCAGGTGATGCTTTAATGAATGCCAGAACTTCTTATTTTCATAAATCAATTGGAGGTTATAGTGCGGTTAAACCGAAACGCATGGAACAATTGTTTGATTATCAAATTGTGAAGAACAACATGCAGGTTTTAAACATGCTGAATGTGAAATATTTGATTCAATCCGATGAAAAAGGACAACAAATTACCATTTTAAACACGCAAGCCAATGGGAATGCTTGGTTTGTAAATGAGTTGAAAACTGTGAATTCGGCTGACGAAGAAATGAAAGCCTTAGATAAGTTGGATACTAAAAATGTTGCAGTTAGAGATTTAGGAAAAGATTGGAAAGGTGTATTACTGCCTTTTCCAAAAAGAGATACTACAGCAACAATTAAATTGACTTCTTATGAGCCAGACGAATTAAAATACATTTCAAATAATCCTAATGATGGATATGCAGTGTTCTCTGAAATGTATTACAAAAATGGTTGGAATGCCTATATTGACGGAAAATTAACCGAGCACGATAGGGTGAATTATGCCATAAGAGGATTAAGAATTCCGGCAGGGAAACACAATATTGAGTTCAAATTCGAACCACAAGTTGTCAAAACTGGCAGTACGATTGCATTAATCAGTTTTATATTGATGTTGTTGCTAATTGGTGGTGGAGTTTATTTAGAAAGAAAAAAACTAATGCCAACTGCCTAATTGAAAACGATTCTTTACATAGCATTTGGAGGTGCCTTAGGGAGTGTGTTGCGCTATTTAACGGCACAGACTTTGTCTAAGTACAACGATTTTCCCTACGGAACATTTGTTGCCAATATAGTAGGATGCTTGTTAATCGGTTTGTTTTTTGGGTATTTTGAAAAGCAAAATGGATTTTCTCAAGATTTGAAATTCTTTTTAATCACCGGATTGTGCGGTGGATATACCACTTTTTCGACTTTTTCAAATGAGAATATTCAGTTAATTCATCACAATCAAATAGGAACTGCTTTACTGTATACCGTAGTAAGCATAATCCTTGGTTTTGGAATGACCTTTTTTGGACTTTGGTTAACAAAATGAAAAAAGTACTCATCATAACGTATTATTGGCCCCCTGCTGGAGGACCTGGCGTGCAACGCTGGTTAAAGTTCGTGAAGTACTTGCCTGATTTTGGGATTCAACCAGTGGTGTACATTCCGGAAAATCCAACGTATCCTTTAATCGATGAAAATTTACTTTCGGAAGTTTCTCCAAAAGCAATAATTCTTAAAAATAAAATCATGGAGCCGTATGCTTGGGCATCGGTTTTTTCAAAAAATAGTACCAAAAAAATTAGTTCGGGGATTATTCCCAATCAGAAAAAGCAATCGTTTATTCAAAAAATGATGCTTTGGGTTCGAGGTAATTTGTTTATTCCGGATGCACGCGTGTTGTGGGTGAAACCATCGGTGAAATACTTATCAAAATACATTCAGGAAAATGAAATTGAAACCATTATTACTACCGGGCCGCCTCATAGCTTGCATTTAATTGGTTTGGCCTTGAAGAAAGAACGCAATGTAAAATGGATTGCCGATTTCCGTGATCCTTGGACAACTATTGGTTATCATAAAGCTTTAAAACTGACGACTTCTTCTGCTAAAAAACACAAAGACTTAGAAAAAGAAGTCATGAATGTGGCGGATGAGTTGCTGGTAACGAGTCCGACTACCAAAAAAGAATTTGAAAGTATCACTAACAAACCCATTCATGTAATTACGAATGGTTATGATGTAGAAAAAGTGATAAAACAACCGTTAGATGAAAAATTTACCTTGGCACATATTGGTTCGTTTTTATCCGATAGAAATCCGCAAATATTATGGGAAGTCTTGAGTGAATTAATTCAGGAAAACGAACAATTTGCGGCCAATTTTCAATTAAAATTAATAGGAGCCACGAGTCAGGAAGTATTGGATTTGATTTCAAAATTCGGACTAAATAATTATGTGAATAATCTAGGTTATATGTCCCATCAGGAAGCGGTCGAACACCAACGAAAATCTCAGGTTTTGCTTCTAATCGAAATCAATTCGGAAGAAACCAAAAGCATTATTCCAGGAAAAGTATTTGAATATATTGTTTCGGAAAGGCCTATTGTGGCTATCGGACCTGAAGGTTCTGATTTTGCCGAAATTATCACTTCTACCAATACAGGAACGTTTTTTACGTACACTGAAAAAGAACGATTGAAAACGACTTTACTTTCTTATTTTGAGTTGTATTTACAAAATAACCTAAAAGCTCACGCTGTTGGATTACAGCAGTATTCCCGTAAAAATTTAACCGAAAATTTAGCACAATTGCTATAAAAGAAAAACTCCTGTCCCGAAGCGTCGGGACGAGGAGTTTAACATAAACAAACCAACCTAACCAAATTTATATATAACCACTATATAAATTTTATCTTTGAGAGTCATCGTCTCTCTTGCTTTCTTTTCTGTCTTCAGAAGATTCTATTTTAGCTTTGTTACCATCTTGTTTGTAATAGTAGTAGTCATCGTTTGAATCGTCGTTATAATCGCCACCTCTTGGATAATCATAACCTCCGCCTCTTGGCGCGTCATAATCGCGGTAATAGCCATTTCTTCCTTTTACATTTCCGAATATATCTACAATTCTTCCTTTACGGTCATAAATGATACGTAATCCACCAATTTGTGTCAGCGCAAAGCTGTTGTATCTCATAAATACAGTTCCAATTCTATTTACTCGGTCAAAAGCATCGTAGTTGATAAAAGTATTTCCTACTCGGCGTACACGACCAAAGGCATCACGTTCAATTCTAACACCATAGTTTTCTGGTCTGCCACCACGAGCGACTACTACAGTTCCTCTTTTTCCAGCCGCTCTGAAATAAAAATCATCATCGCCTTGTGAATCGTTTGGACGGGTATTAAAATCAAATTCTCCGGTTGGGAAAACATAAAATTCAATTCCTCTTTCGTTGAAAACAATAGGCTCTGCATTTCTATAATCAACCCAATGTTTTGGTCCTTTTCCTTTTCCATTATTGTCAGAAAAAACAGAGTTTTCTGACGCGTAAGCCATTCCTCCCGCCAGGAAGATGCTGGCCACTAAAAGTGTAATCTTTTTCATAATACAATAATTTAGTTGCTTACTCTAATCGATTTTCGGCTCACTCGCACAAGAATTATTTCCTGTTGAATAGGAATATTCAATTTGCGTGCCAAAAATTAAAAAGTAAACTACTACATTTTTATTGTATTGAAAATTAAGGCTTTATGAATGTAGTTTTTCTATGAGATATTTCGCAGTAATCGATTTTTTATTTTTTACAATCTCTTCGGGAGTTCCAAACGCTAATAATTGTCCTCCGTTTTCGCCGCCTTCTGGGCCCAAATCAATAATATAATCGGCACATTTAATTAAATCTAAGTTGTGCTCAATTACAATGATGGAATGCCCTTTTTCTAACAAAGCATCAAAAGAAGCTAACAGTTTCTTGATATCGTGAAAATGCAATCCAGTAGTGGGTTCGTCAAAAACAAATAGTGCTTTATCTTTGGTAGCTCCTTTTACTAAAAAAGAAGCTAACTTAATTCTTTGTGCCTCACCCCCAGAAAGTGTTGACGAAGATTGACCCAATTGAACATACCCCAGACCTACATCTTGTAGAGGTTGTAATTTTTGGACTATTTTGGCTTGATTTTTTTCTTTGAAAAAAGCTACAGCCTCATCAATAGTCATGGTTAAAACATCATCGATGTTTTTGCCTTCAAATTGTACTTCCAGCACTTCTTTTTTGAAGCGTTTTCCGTTGCAGGTTTCGCAAGGTAAGGATACATCGGCCATGAATACCATTTCTACATTGATAGAACCTTCTCCTTTACAGGTTTCACATCGTCCGCCATCAACATTAAAAGAAAAATGTTTGGCTTGATACCCTCTGTTTTTAGATAATTTTTCTTTTGAAAATAAGTCCCGGATATCATCATAGGCTTTGATATACGTAACCGGATTAGAACGGGAACTTCTGCCAATAGGATTTTGGTCAACATACTCAATATGTTTCAAATGTGAATAACTCCCTGAAATTTCGTTGAACTGTCCTGCTTTTTCACCCACTCCTTCAATTTGTTTTTGCAAAGCAGGATATAATATTTTCTTTACTAAAGTACTTTTTCCAGAACCGGAAACACCTGTAATTACAGTTAAAACATCTAACGGAAACGTAACATCTATGTTTTGGAGGTTGTTTTCACGAGCCCCTTTTACATCAACATGGTTTTTAAATTTTCGACGTTTTTTGGGAACTTCAATTTCTAATTTTCCGTTTAAATACAAAGAAGTAAGCGAGTTGGATTGCAAAATTTCTTCATAAGTACCTTGTGCTACCAATTCACCACCAAACGATCCAGCTTCAGGACCAATATCGATAATCATATCGGCTGCTTTCATAATATCTTCATCGTGTTCCACCACGATTACGGTATTGCCTAAATCACGAAGCGAAAGCAGTACGTTTATTAGTTGTTCGGTATCTTTTGGATGCAAACCAATACTAGGTTCGTCTAAAATATACATAGAACCGACTAAAGAACTTCCTAGTGAAGTTGCCAAATTGATGCGTTGTGATTCCCCGCCTGATAAACTAGCTGAATTTCGATTTAAGGTCAAATAATCCAAGCCAACGTTTTGTAAAAATGCCAATCGTGTATTGATTTCAATAAGTAAACGCTTGGCAACTTTTGTGTCATATTCGGATAATTGTAATTCGGCGAAAAATGGAATTAATTTTTTTATGGAAACATCTACCAATTCGGGTAATGATTTAGCTTCGCTCAGTTCGGCTCCGCCTCGGGTACCGCCTACTTTAATATTGTCAACTTCTGCTCGAAGACGTTTTCCTTTACAGGTGGTACATTTTGTTTTACCGCGATAGCGTGACAACATAACGCGGTTTTGAATCTTATAATTTTTTTCTTCTAATTCTTTGAAAAAAGAATGCAAACCTTCAAAATATTGATTTCCATCCCAAACTAATTGTTTTTGTGCTTCACTCAGCTGAAAATAAGGCTTGTGTATTGGGAAATCAAACTTATGAGAATTGTTCACCAATTGATCTCGGTACCATCCCATACTTTCGCCTTTCCAAGGGGCAATACAGTTTTCATAGACCGATAAAGCAGTGTTCGGAATTACTAAATCTCCATCAATTCCGATGATGTTACCGTAGCCTTCGCATTGTGGGCAAGCGCCGTAAGGATTGTTAAAACTGAACAAATGCACATTGGGTTCCAGAAAAGTGATGCCGTCCAATTCGAAATTGGTACTGTAAGAAAGCCTTTTTTCAGTGTTTAATTCTTGTAAATAGCAAATTCCTTTTCCTTCATAAAAGGCAGTTTGTACCGCATCGGCCAGACGATTGTAAAAATCCTCTTCGTTTTTGACTACAATACGATCAATAATTAAAAGAATGTCTTTGTTATCAAGCGAATGTTGGTCGATTTCATCCAAACGAATCATTTCGTTGTTGACTAAAATACGGGCAAATCCTTGTTGTAGCAATACTTTTAGTTTGTTTTCTAATTGACGGCCTTCTTCCAAATGAATAGGAGAGAGTAATAACCATTTTGAATTTTCTTCAAAAGTTTTTACGTCATTCATGACATCGGAAACCGTATGTTTTTTGACTTCTAAACCGGTTTTAGGAGAATAGGTTTTTCCAATTCGGGCGAAAAGTAATTTTAAATAATCATAAATTTCGGTTGAAGTCCCTACGGTAGAACGAGCATTAGTAGTGTTGACTTTTTGCTCAATGGCAACAGCAGGAGCAATTCCTTTGATGTAATCTACTTTTGGCTTGTCTAATCGACCTAAAAACTGACGCGCATAACTCGATAAACTTTCTACATAGCGGCGCTGTCCTTCGGCATACAAAGTATCAAAAGCCAAACTTGATTTTCCGGAACCGGATAGTCCAGTAATAACGACTAATTTATTGCGAGGTATGGCTACATCTAAATTCTTTAAGTTGTGAATTTGAGCGCCTTTGATGATGATGTTTTTCTTAGGTTCAAGCGTAGCAATATCTGGAATCATAGCTTAAAATGTCAATTTTTACAAAGTTAAACATTTATGAAATGAGTTTTGTTAATAAGTTGTTTTAAGATTTAAGAATGTGCTGTTTTCAATGCTTATTTTTATAAAAACTAGAAGCTAATCAAATTGTTATAAAACCAACTTTATGTCTAAATACGTCTTGTCTCTTGATCAAGGAACCACAAGCAGTCGTTCCATTCTGTTTGATAAAAACGGAAATGTTGTGGCTGTCTCTCAACAAGAATTTGCTCAAATTTTTCCTAATCCTGCTTGGGTTGAGCACAGCCCATTGGAAATTTGGGAAACGCAAAAAAAAACGATGTTGGAGGTGATTCAAAAAGCAGGTATTCAGGCTTCGGAGATTGCTTCAATCGGAATTACCAATCAAAGGGAAACCACTGTCGTTTGGGATAAAAATTCAGGAGAACCAATTTATAATGCTATTGTTTGGCAAGACAGAAGAACGGCTTCTTTTTGTGACCAGTTAAAAGCTGATGGGAAATCTAACTTGATTCAGCAAAAAACGGGTTTAATCATTGATTCTTATTTCAGCGGAACAAAAGTAAAATGGATTTTAGACAATGTGGCTGGGGCAAGAACTAAGGCTTTGGCGGGCGATTTATTATTCGGAACAATTGATACTTGGTTACTTTGGAAATTGACCAATGGAAAATGTCATGCGACCGACGTAAGTAATGCCAGTCGAACGATGCTTTGTAATATTGCTACTTGCGAATGGGATGATGAATTGCTAGCCATTATGGAAGTACCAAAAAGCATGTTGCCAGAAATTTGTAGTAGCAGCGAAGTGTATGGTCATACTACAATAATTGATGGCGTAATCGAAATTCCAATTGCAGGAATTGCAGGTGATCAGCAATCGGCTTTGTTTGGGCAAATGTGTATTCATCCCGGAATGGTTAAAAATACATATGGGACAGGTTGTTTTATGTTAATGAATACTGGTGAGGAGAGGATAACTTCTAAAAACAACTTACTGACGACTGTTGCCTGGAGAATAAATGGAGTTACAAATTATGCACTAGAGGGAAGTGTTTTTGTAGCTGGTGCCGTGGTTCAGTGGTTGCGTGACGGACTAGGAATCATAAAATCTTCGGATGAAATTGAAGCCTTGGCCATGAAAGTAAATTCAACCGACGGTGTTTATATTGTACCGGCTTTTGCTGGATTGGGAGCTCCTTATTGGAATCAGCATGCCAGAGGAACAATTACAGGGTTAACCAGAGGTTCTAATGCATCACATATTGCACGAGCATCTATAGAAAGTATTGCTTATCAAACAATGGATGTGTTATCAGCAATGAATGCCGATAGTAACATCAAAATAAAAGAATTAAGGGTAGACGGAGGAGCAACAATCAACGATTTGTTGATGCAATTTCAAGCGAATGTGTTAGATACGAATGTGGTTCGACCGGTAATCACCGAAACTACTGCTTTGGGTGCCGCTTATTTGGCAGGATTGGCAGTTGGCTTTTGGACCGATATGGAAGAAATTCAAAAGCAATGGAAAGTGGAAAGAATTTTTGAACCTAATATGACCACCGAAACCAGAAACAGATTAAAAGAAGGATGGAAAAGAGCTATTGATGCTTCCATATCTTTTGTGTAAAAAATGAATAGAGAAGAACAATTACATCGCCTTTCTCAAAATGAAACGTATGACATTATTGTTATAGGAGGAGGAGCTACGGGCTTGGGTTGCGCAACAGATGCGGCTTCTCGTGGTTATAAAGTACTCTTGTTGGAAAAACACGATTTTGCCAAAGGTACTTCTAGCAGGGCAACTAAATTGGTTCACGGCGGAGTTCGTTATCTAGCACAAGGAAATATCCGATTGGTTCGAGAAGCCTTGTTTGAACGTGGTAGAATGCTTCGAAATGCACCACATGTCTGTAAAGTTTTGCCTTTTGTGATGCCTTCTTATAAATGGATTGACAAATGGTATTATGGAATTGGACTTTGGATTTATGAATTTTTATCGAGTAAATTAAGCTTGGGGGAAACCAAATTTTTATCCAAAACTAAAACCTTAGAATACTTGCCTGACATTAATAAAAAAGGATTAGTTGGCGGAATTTTATACTTTGATGGGCAGTTTGATGATAGTCGATTGGCTATAAATCTTGCGCAAACTGCGATTGAAAACGGAGCAATAGTACTTAATTATTGTGGCGTTTCTCAGTTTGTAAAAGAGCACAATCAAATTGTTGGGGTTGTTGCAAAAAATACATTTACTGATGAAGAATATCATATAAGAGGTAAAGCTATAATTAATGCCACTGGAGTCTTTGCAGATGATGTTTTGCAGATGGCGGAAGGGAACTCAGCAAAAACAATTGCCCCTTCACAAGGAATACATTTGGTAATTGATAAACATTTTTTTAGCGGAAATATTGCCTTAATGATGCCAAAAACCGAAGATGGAAGAGTGTTTTTCTTGATTCCTTGGCATGATAAGTTGGTATTAGGAACGACCGATACACCTGTGAAAAATGTCTCATTAGAACCCGAAGCATTACAAGAAGAAATCGATTTTGTAATTCATCATTTCAATAAATACTCGACGTCAAAAATAACAAGAGCCGACGTAAAAAGTGTTTTTGTAGGTTTACGTCCTTTGGCAAAAGTTGAAAATGAATCTTCTACGGCAGTTATGCCTCGCGATCATAAAATTAAAATATTATCTTCTGGATTAATTCATGTCACAGGAGGGAAATGGACTACCTATCGAAGTATGGCTCAGCATGCTATAGATATTGCTATTCAAAAAGCACAATTGGAATTTGTAAAATGTAAGACCAAACGATTAAAAATTCACGGTTGGACAGATTGTTCGGAAGATTCTCATTTAAGTATTTACGGTTCAGATGCTGATGCTATTAAAAAATTAATGCTGCATAATGCTGATTTAGCTGTAAAATTGCATCCAGATTATCCCTACACCAAAGCGGAAGTAGTTTGGATCATTCAAAATGAAATGCCGCAAACTGTAGAAGACATTTTGGCCAGAAGAATACGATTACTTTTTTTAGATGCCAAAGCCGCCAAAGATTGTAGTCCAATAGTGGCAGACTTAATTGCCCACGAACTAAGTAAGACCGAAGATTGGGTTTCGGAGCAAATTCAACTATTTAATCAATTAACCAAAAACTATTTTTTAACTTAAACAAACGTATATGAATCCTTTTTTAGCTGAATTTTTAGGAACAATGATTTTAATCCTTTTAGGAAATGGAGTAGTAGCCAATGTGGTTTTAACCAACACCAAAGGAAACAATGGCGGGTGGATAGTAATCACTTTTGGATGGGCAATAGCCGTTTTTACGGGTGTTTATATGGTTTCTGGTGTGAGTGGAGCACATTTAAATCCAGTAGTTACCTTAGCATTAGCAGTATTGGGTAAGTTTGCCTGGGTAAATGTACCGATGTATGTTGTGGCACAATTTTTAGGAGCAATGAGTGGTACCACCTTAGTTTATTTAGGATATAAACAGCATTATGATGAAACTACCGATGCCGGACTAATCAAAGCTACATTTTGTAACGAACCAGCCATCAGAAATAATTTTCACAATCTAATTTCAGAAATCATAGGAACCTTTGTTTTAATCATCGGTATTTTGTTTTTAACAGCATCACAAAACTCTTTAGGAAGTTTAGATGCCCTTCCGGTAGCTTTGTTAGTTTTAGGAATTGGTTTGTCTTTGGGAGGCGCAACAGGTTACGCTATAAATCCCGCTCGTGATTTAGGGCCACGTATTATGCATGCCCTTCTTCCTATGAAAAATAAAGGAACTAGTGATTGGGGGTATAGTTGGATTCCTATTGTTGGACCCATTTTAGGAAGTTTACTTGCAGTAATTGTGTTTGTTTTTATTAAATAGCTCAGTAACAGTTATAAGCGGTTTCTTTTTTCAAATGAAGAAATTGCTTTATTTTATAAAAAATGTTAAAGTTTTAAATTTATTTTGTTTTTGTATGTTTTTTTGATTTAACTTTGGGTCATTAACACCTAAAAACATAGCTTATAAAATAAAAATACTTTTTAAAGAGAAAATTTCTCAACGAGATTAACACCAAAAATCTAAAAAGTATTTATTATGGCTATCAATCAACTTCCGGACGATTTATTAGTAAAAAATTATATTGATGGAGACGAAATTGCTCTTGAGGTTTTAATTAATCGCCATCAGTCTAAAATTTACGGTTTCATTTATTCTAAAGTATTAGACAGAGACATTGCTAACGATGTGTTTCAGGATACTTTTATTAAAGTTATTAAAACTTTAAAAGGAAGAGCTTATAACGAAGAAGGGAAATTCCTGCCGTGGGTAATGCGTATTGCCCATAACCTAATCATAGACACTTTCCGAAAAGGCAAAAAAATGCCGATGAACAGAGAAACTGAAGAGTTTTCTATTTTTTCATACATGACAGACAATAGCCCGAATATTGAAAGTCAAATTATTACCGAGCAGGTAGAAAACGATTTGTTGAAGTTAATAGAGGAATTGCCTGATGATCAAAAACAAGTCCTAAAAATGCGTATTTATGACGATCTGAGTTTCAAGGAAATAGCTGACTTGACAGATGTAAGTATCAACACAGCGTTGGGTAGAATGCGTTATGCTTTAATGAACATGAGACGAATGATTGAAAAAAATCAAATTGTTCTAACCAACTAAACAATAAAGGAACTTTTGTTGCGTTATAGTGTAAAATAACCTTTTATAATATGGCAAAACTTTACACTAAAAAAACAAAATCTACTCCAAAGATGTTACCTACGAAGGAAACGGTTAATTTCATTTTGAGCTATTCCAAAGCTTTGAAAATAGTTAAGGTTGGAAATGAAGATTATGAATTAAATGCAAACTAAAAACGGAAAACGTCTCGATTTATCGGGACGTTTTTTTATAGTATTCTTTTAGTACAGAACTTCTTCCAATTGATTTTGTAATGATATCTTTCTCAAGATTCCATCCTCGAGCTGGCGAGTATTCTCTACCATACCAAATGATTTGAAGATGCAAATCATTCCACAATTCTTCTGGAAAAATACGTTTGGCATCGGCTTCGGTTTGTTGTACGTTTTTACCATTGGTCAAATTCCACCGGAACATTAATCGGTGAATATGGGTGTCCACCGGAAAAGCAGGAACACCAAATGCCTGACTCATTACTACGCTTGCCGTTTTGTGCCCCACAGCAGGTAATTCTTCTAAAGCTTCAAAACTTTGAGGAACTTGACCGTTATGTTTTTCAATTAAAATTTGAGACAAACCATAAATGCCTTTTGATTTCATTGGAGAAAGTCCGCAGGGTTTTATAATTTCTTTAATCTCTTCTACCGAAAGTTTGACCATATCATACGGATTATCAGCTTTAGCAAACAATAAAGGCGTTATTTGGTTCACTCGCACATCGGTACATTGTGCCGAAAGTAAAACCGCAATTAAAAGCGTATACGGATCTTTGTGGTCTAACGGAATAGGAATACTAGGATATAAGTCTTTTAACGTATTTATAACAAACGTTGCACGTTCTGCTTTGGTCATTTTAGTTTATTTTTGGTAAAGCTAAAAACTTAACTTTTAAAGTCCTAAACTTTTAAACTTAAAAAAATGACACACTTAAAAATAGGAGATAAGGCTCCATCATTTTCAGCCTTAGATCAAGACGGAAAGCAGCATACATTAAACGATTATAAAGGAAAAAAGCTAGTAGTTTTCTTTTATCCAAAAGCCAATACACCGGGTTGCACAGCAGAAGCTTGTGATTTACGTGATAATTTTGAACGCTTTCAGATAAATAATTATGCTTTATTAGGAGTTAGTGCCGATTCAGCAAAAGCGCAAGGAAAATTTAAGGATAAGTTTGAATTTCCATTTCCGTTATTAGCCGATGAAGAGAAATCAGTGATCAATGCCTTTGGTGTTTGGGGGCCTAAAAAATTTATGGGACGTGAATTTGACGGCATTCATCGCACTACTTTTGTGATTGATGAAAATGGAGTGATTGAAGATGTTATTACTCAGGTAAAAACCAAAGAGCACGCTGCTCAAATTTTAGGATAACAAAAAAGCAGGTTTTTTCAACCTGCTTTTTTGTTTGTTGCTAAACGATATATTATACGTTCTCAATTACTTTGTTTGCATCATAACCGAACAAATGGTGTTGTTTGATTAATTCGGCAATACCTTCAGGAAGCATTTTTTCCCAACCGGTTTTTCCTTTACTAATCATTTTTAATACCTCACGAGAGAATATTTTTAAGTTTTCTCTTTCAAAGTCAGTGATGTCGGTTACTTTTCCGTTGTAAGCAAAGAACTTATACAATTCTTTCATGCGTGGATGTACTTTTAGGTTTTGTGAAGTCAAAATAGTTCCGTCTTCATCTTCCATAGGGTAAAGAAATACTTTTAAATCACGGTAGAATAATTTTCCAAAAGCTTCCAAAATACCTCCGCTCAAATGACGGTAATATTTTTCGTCAAAAATATCAACTAGGTTATTTACTCCAAGGGCAAGACCCATTCTTTCTTTGGTATAGTTAGAAAAATATTCAACCACTTTATAATACTCCTGGAAATTCGAAATCATTACGGTTTGACCTAGCGAACATAATAATTCGGCTCTGTCCATGAAATCTCTTTCGTCAATTTCTCCATCAGAGCGCAAATTAGAGAGGGTAATTTCAAAAACTACCAAAGTGTTTTCTTTCTTTACTTTATTACCATCTACAAACATCTGTAACGATTTCTCGTACATGTCCATGTTTACCTTGGTAACCGGTCTAAAACTTCCACGAAGTGCTAAAATATTTTTTTTGTACAAAACAGCTGCTGGTAAAATGTTTTTTCCATTTGGATCAAACATTACCGCATCGGTCATGCCGTTTTTAACCAGTTGTAAACTCATTAATCGATTATCAACTTCTGCAAAGCGGGGCCCTGAAAAGTTAATGGTGTCAATCTCTAGTTGGTCTCTGTCAATATGATCGTACAGATATTTTAGTAATCGTTTGGGATCGTTGTATTTATAAAAAGCACCGTAAATTAAGTTTACCCCTAATTTCCCTAATGTTTCTTGTTGTAATTTGGCATCGGTTTCTTTGAAACGAATGTGGATAAGGATTTCATTATAAGCTTCTTCCGCTTCCAATTGGTATTTTATTCCAACCCATCCGTGACCTTTGTATTGTTTAGCAAAATCGATTGTTGCTACCGTGTTGGCATAGCTGAAAAACATTTTTGAAGGATGTTTTTCACGGTTTAATCGCTCTTCAATTAATTCTACTTCATGGTTAAGCATTTTGCGCAAACGATTTTCGGTTACATAACGACCATCATCTTCTACACCATAAATAGCGTCACTAAAATCCTTGTCATATGCCGACATGGCTTTTGCAATAGTACCCGAAGAACCCCCAGCTCTAAAAAAATGACGAACGGTTTCTTGTCCTGCACCAATTTCGGCAAAAGTACCGTAAATGTTATCGTTAAGGTTAATTCGTAGCGCTTTATCAGTAATCGAAGGGATTTGTTGAATCTCTTTATCTCCTTTTAACTTAATCTCTCTTTTAAGATTTTCCATCTTCATATATTAAATGCCCTGCAAAGGTAGTGAATGACTTATTTTTTATCAAATATTATTTACTTTTGTATAAAAGCATTTGATTTGAAAGTTTACTTCTTGGGTACTGGTACATCGCAAGGAATTCCTGTCATAGGAAGTAATCACCCCGTATGTTTAAGCCAAGACCCAAAAGACAAACGTTTGCGCGTATCGGTTTGGGTGGAGTGGGACAATCATTCTTTTGTAATTGATTGCGGTCCAGACTTTCGCCAACAAATGCTTACTTCAAAATGCTCCAAAATTGATGCCATTTTTTTTACCCACGAACATTCTGACCATACGTCAGGTTTAGATGATATTCGTCCATTTTTTTTCAAACAAGGCGAAATTCCTATTTACGCTCATCAGCGTGTTTTGAAAAATTTAGAAAAACGGTTTGATTATGTTTTTGAAACCGAAAACAGATACCCTGGCGCTCCTGGTGTTTTACCTATGGAGGTCATTCCGCATCAAACCCTACTAATTGAAGAAAAAAAGATAGTACCAATTAATGCTTGGCACGGAAATCTTCAGGTTTTTGGCTACCGATTTGGAAAATTTGCCTATTTGACCGATGTGAAAACGATGGAAAAGGATGAATTGCTGAAATTGGAAAACTTAGATGTTTTAGTAATCAACGCATTACGCGATGAGCCTCATACTACACATTTTAATTTGGAAGAAGCGTTAGATTTTATACATTTGGTACAGCCCAAAAAAGCGTATTTGACTCATATCAGTCATGTTTTTGGATTTCATGAAGAGATTCAAAAACGATTGCCAGAGAATGTTTTTTTGGCGTATGATAATTTACAATTAAATATATAGTTTATGAAAAAGTTACTGTTGTATGGTTTTATTTTCTCGGTTTTGATGAACATTTTTCAGTTGATGTATGCCACCAAAAAATTCAATCATGATACGGAAGTAAACGAAAAATTCAAAACAAAAATTAAAGACAGTTTGGCTAAAATTGTTGCTGAGAAAGAGGAAGGCGATTATTTTTCTTTGAATTATGATGAAAAGGCTCAAGATTATTTTGAAGGAAAAGATATCCCGAAAATGATGAAGCAAATGAAAGAGCAACTGAATGAAATGAATACTACTTCTGGAGGGAATAAATTAATCCCGTATGACGAAATGGTCATTAATAAAGTTCGTTTTTTAAACCACCGCTGGATGATCGCCGATTTTACTGGTCCTGCTGGTTGGGGTGAGGTGATTATAAAATATTTCGTAGAAGAGGATGGAAAATTCACTTTCGAAACGGCGGAAACGGTTATGTATCCTCAAAAATAATCAATATTTTCAGATAAAAGCAAACCCTGATAGATTTGAATCTATCAGGGTTTATTGTTTTCATGAGTTATAATAAAGGTAAGGATGTTACATACCAGTTTCAATGAATTGTAAAGCGCGTTCTAAAACTTCGTCTCTGCCTTCTTGGATACCTTTAATAGTTGGCTTGATTTCAATATTAGGAATTATCCCTACACGTTGTGTTTCGCGTTTATCGGGATAATAAACACCTATGCCTGAAAAGCTTGTATGGAAAGCACGCATGTAATCAAACTGGCTAACATTTCCATCGGCTCCGCCTGTTTGACTGCCTATTATTGTTGTATTTTCAGCTGTTTGAAAACACATTGCCGTCCATTCTGATTGACTAAAAGATTGCTCATTGAGCAAAACAATAACTTTTCCTTTATAATTTTTTTTGTTTTGTGTACCTGAGCTCGAGCCTTCAGTCCATCTAAATCTCCCGGGGTAGTTTAAAACGGGTTTTGTATAAAGGGCAAATGTTTTTTCTTCAGAATTTAAAAAATTTGATATTCCCTCATAAGTACCATTTGGGTAATTTCTCAAGTCGATAATTATAGCTTTTGTTGCATTTAATTTTTCAATCATATTAGGTATATCTTCAACTTTTAAAATCTTCATGTCTACATATCCAATATTGTCTTCTATAATTTTGAATTTTTCTTTTTGAGCTAATTTTTCCTTATATTTTTTTTCATGAGTTATTGTATACCTGTTTGAAACATAATTAACCCAATTTATGTTTTTTGTACTAGTTTTGTTATCTGTTAAAAATTCAAGTTTAATGTTTTCTTCAGAACCTGATAAAATTGGTTCGATGATATCATGTAAGAATCTAGATTCATTTGATGCGCTAACTAAATCTCTATTCTCTTTAATATAGTCGGCTATTTTTTTGTCATTTATTTTAGTGATAACATCTCCAACTTTTACACTATAATTTTCAGTTATATGAGAATCCAATATTTCTGTAAGGATTATTTTTTCATCTATTATTTTGCCAACAACTGGAATATAATATTGAGGGGTCTCTTTTTTACGGTATTTATAAAAAACTACATGTGAATCGTTGAGCTTTGCTATTAGTTTTTGTATTGATAAATAAAATGCATCATCATTTTGTTCTGGAATAAAAAGAGGAAGCATTTTTTCTAAAGTTATACTCCATTTTTCATCCATTTTGTACTTGTATGGAAAGAAATACTCAACTAAATTCCAGTAAGTAAACAATGCTAATAATCGGGTGTTTTTATTGTCATATTTAAAATTTGAAAAGTCTTCGTTTTTCGCAAAGATATTTTCGCCTCGCAATTTTCCAACGTAATATTGTTCTCCTTGAAATCTGTTTCTTTCGATGAATTTTAATTTTTTTGAAAGATCTTTAGAAAATAATTTAGTTTTATCTATCCAGGATAAATCAAAGTTTTTATCAAAATATTGAATAGTGTCACTTTCGATGATTGGCTCTATTTTTTTTACTTCCCCTAAAGAATTAATCCAGTTTTCAAGAATTGATGAGAATTCTTCTTTGGTTTTAGCTTCTTCAATTTTTGGTAAAACTTCTATCAATTGATTTTGCCAGTCAAAACTACCATTACCCACATTGGGATGGTAATATTTTAAAAATCCCCAGACTTTACATGTTGCCGTTAATTTCTCTGGTTGAGTAAGTCTTTTTTGACCAAATGCAGCTAGGCTTAATAGGAGTAAGGCTAATAAGATGTTTCTTTTCATTTGAAAAAGGTTTGGATAAATGAAAAACAGGTTTCAAAATCATTTCTGATTTTAAAACCTGCTCTGTTTCTATTGTTTTTATTTTGTTTCTTCTAACCAATTCTTGAAATCATAAAAATTTTGCGGTGCCACTCCATGACCCACGGGGTATTCTTTATACACATTTGGAACTCCTAAACTATCTAAAACGGGTTTCGCTTTGCGCGCCCATTCTACAGGAACGACCTGATCTACATTACCGTGAGAGGCAAATATTTGTAAGCCACTAAAATCATTCGATTGGTAATTGTTTATAGCAATTTCTTCATTAAAATAACCACTCATTCCCACGATGCGTTGCACTTTTTGCGGATAAGACATGGCTACGGCATAACTCAAAATGCAGCCTTGACTAAAACCAACCAACGTTACTTTATTGGCATCAATGGCATAATTTGCAATTAGTTCGTCTATAAAGTTGATGATTAAATCTCTTGAGGTGCGTGCTTGATCTAAATCGGAAAATTTCTTTTCGTCGGCATCAAAGTTTATCGCATACCAAGCATAACTTCCGTACATCATATCATAGGGCGCACGAGCCGAAATCACATAATATTCTTCGGGCAATTCGGAAGCAAAAGAAAATAAATCTTCTTCATTGCTGCCATAACCGTGAAGTAATAAAAGCAACGGATTTTTATCTAGTTTTATTTTTGGTTCTCTGACTAAGTGGTGAAGGGATAAATTCATTTAGATACCTTTAAATAGTTTTTGGAAAAATTCACCCACTAACGGAACCAATTTTAACTCTCCGTTCAAGGCGCCAATAAATCCGTATACCCATAGTATAAAAATGAATAAATAAAATCCGGAAGAAATGGTCCAATTATCAAAACTTCCTACAAAATAGCCAAATACAGGCCACATCAAGCAAATTCCTAAAGCTTGACGGATATGAAAAGAAGCAAATTCGTTTTTCTTTTCACTATTCATAAAAATGGCAATCACCGTTCCAATAATGGTAATATAACTGAATATTGCCGCTTGTTTTCCTTCTTCAATAGAGTTATTCATAGGATGTTTTTTTAAGCTAATACTAATTGATTTTGATTGTAAGTTCCAAAGACTTTTCCTTGGGTAGGTTGACCAATTAAGGCCGAATTTTTCGATTTCGAAAGTATGTTATTTTCTTCAAAAGTAGCTGTTCCTTCTGAAGTAAAGAAAGTCAAATTGGCTTTTTCTCCTTCTTTAATCATGATTTTGTCCAATCCGAAAACGTCTCGTCCAGCGGTTAATTTTTCGACAATGACTTCGGTTGGTAAAATGGTTTGTAGCGTTCCGAAAGCACTTTCCAAACCTATGGTTCCGTTTTTAGCCAAATCAAATTCCAGTTTCTTATGTTCGATATCTATCGGATTATGATCGGAGGTAATGCAATCTATGGTTCCATTTAAAACACCTTCTATTAAGGCTTTTCGGTCTTCTTCGGTTCGCAATGGTGGTGTTACGCGGTAATTCGCGTCAAAACGATTTAGTACTTCGTCAGTAAGAATTAAATGGTGAACTGCTACGCTGCAACTTACATGTATGCCTTTGCCTTTGGCTTCTTTAATAAGTTGCACCGATTTAGCACTCGAAATAGTTGGGATGTGTAATTTTCCACCCGTATATTCTAAAATAAACAGGTTGCGGGCAATCATTAATTCTTCTGCTAAGGCCGGAATTCCTTTTAATCCCAATTGGGTTGCGGTAATTCCTTCGTTTACCAAACCTTTTCCTTTAATGGTAGTGTCCTGCGAAAAAGCAATCACTTTTCCGTCAAAATCCTGAGTGTATTGCAACGCAATTTTTAGCAAATTGGCATTATCAAGATTTTTGTTATAATCTCCAAAAGCGATGGCTCCTGCGTTTTTCATATCAAAAAGCTCTGCCAAATCAATTCCTTCACTTTTTTGTGTCAATGCCCCGATTGGGAACAACTGCGTGGCACTACCTTGGGCTTTTTGCTTGACAAAATGAATTTGCGATTGATTGTCTAAAACTGGGTTGGAGTTAGGTTGTAATGCAATGCCCGTAAAACCCGATTTTGCTGCTACTTGTAAACCGTTGGTAATAGTTTCTCGCTCTTCAAAACCGGGCTCACCCAAAGAAACACTCGTGTCAAACCAACCGGCAGAAATCGATAAATCATCAAACTTAATTTCTGGGTAGTCGCCGGAAACTTGAAGATTATTCCCTATTTTTTCAATCATTCCGTTGGTGATTTTTAGATCAACCACTTGATTGTGAAACGGATTGTTTTTTTCAATAATTCGGGCATTTTTGATAATTAAGTTCATTTTATAAATTTTTGAATAAGGACTTCAAGGACTAAAAATAATAAAGTAAAAATAAGAAACCATTTCCAAATTTGATTGTCGGTTCTTTCTATTTGAATGGTTTCAAAGAATTTATCGAGACTATCAATTTGGTTAACTGTATCTAAGTTTTCATCACTCGATTGTGTCAGTTGACTTTCTTTTCGGTCAAAATTAAAGCTCAAATTTCCAACCGATTTATTGTTTTGTATGATGTCAAAAT
>Ga0209599_10000511_pt1 | contig 24692 bp, 37 predicted proteins | sample Shrwel_input2_FT_FD_187534 | JGI IMG/M metagenome (GOLD analysis project Ga0209599, IMG submission 187534) | Subsurface microbial communities from deep shales in Ohio, USA - Utica-3 well 1 S input2 FT (SPAdes) (version 2) ... | reverse complement strand
TGATGTAATTCAAAGTTCATTTCAACGACTCCCTTTATGAGATGAGTTAAGGTTAAGTAACAAGGAACGATCAGTCACAACTATGTAGTTGGACTTGGGCATCGGCACGATAGTATGTTTGACTGATCGTGCGTGTGATTCACCGCATGGCATACACAATGTATATCCCATACGATGACGTAGTGCAGAGTAAGTTTCACCACAGACTGAACAACTAGGTGTCACAGCGTTGCGGTATTGAGTTGTCGAGTAAGCAATGTCCAGTCATGTGCTAGACCTTCCTCGTTGTCCTCCAGTTGGCAAATGTGCAAGTCATACTCTGCCATTGCCTTGTCGGTGAATACGTCTGTCACCACGCCATCGCACAGAAGCACATAGACTTCCACGATGGGCTGAGACTGTATTGTCTTGTTTACGACAAGATCGCGCATCGCCTCGCGGATGGATGGATGCACATTGGAATCCTCTGCAATCTGATCGAGGATAACGCTGATTTGTTTGAACTGTCCCATAACTAACTCCTTACTAAAATTTTCACGATACCGTGAATGACTAACTTAGACTATTGAGTAGAGAACTTCCCCACTCAAATTACATTATACCATAACTTTACAAATAAACATAGGGATATACCCCAACTTTGTTGAGTCATAGGTCTAGTGTTAAAGGCTCTTGCGGTACAGGATGAATCTCATACCCAAGCTTGCGTATACACCTGAGAGTTGTCTCGGTCAGGGTCTTGGTATCTGCAATGGATGCAAACACCTTCGCCTTGTCGCACACGGGATAGACCACACGCTTCCCATACACATCCATTACACGAACCTGAATGAAGTGTTCAAGTCCAAGTCGCAATGTCATGACCTCATCGGCTTCTCCCCTTGTCTCCCATGTGTTGTCACCATGAGCATCGCACAGGTAGTCGCCATCATCCTTCTCTACCATGTAGCCCTCTGTTGTTCTGATTACTTTCATTTCACTACTCCTTCATCTGTCATTTCCCACCATGTAGGGAATCGCTTGTTAATATCATAGAAGTGCCAAAAGTCGCAATGCCAACATCCTTGTTGGTAGATACGGCATCGCTTGGTTTGACTCATCCTCAAGAACTTGAACGCGCCATTTGATTGGTACTTACCCTTGGCTCGTTTTCGTATGTCTCGAACTTTCATTCTGCATCCTCCTCTAACGCAACATGTGCGCGGATTTTGTTTAGTTCCTCATCGGACAAGTCAAGTTCATGCCCAATGCGGTTGAAAGTGTGCTCGTCTTCCAACGCTATACGCGCTATCTCCATCAGAATAATGTAGTGTTCCATGATGTTTCCTTTGTTTGTTGTTTACAGGATGTTGTAGCCTTTGAGCCAACGACGTGTGTCTTTGCCCATACTGACTATTGATAGACCCTCGTACTCGTTGTCGATGTCCTTGAACTCATCAAAGTCGAATGCGGGGTCGGTCGTGTTTGTGCAGAGATAGTCTCTGTCGTTCAGGGGGTCGTGAATGGCTAACCAATCAGACACCACCTTGTCAGCATCTAGCTGAGTCGCAGACTGACGCACAGTCCGTGGGGTTGTAACGCGCAATGCTTTACGCATCTTGCGGGGCAGGTATTGGTGTTGCTCCCGATTTGTGGGATTGACCAAAAAGTGAACTTTCATTGCTTTCTCCTAGAATTTTTTCACTACCCCCTGAATGACTAAACAGGGGTTCGATGAGTCTAATCACCCACCGAACTTCCATTATAACATGTATACCTGATTACAAGAAGTGTCGGGGTCAACTATTTTGAGATGGGGTTGGATTGGAATTTATTTGGCTTTTGTAAAGTGGCGTTGGAATTTGGAAAATGGTTGGAATTTATTTGGATGGGTTTTTACTTGGCTAACTATACTTATATATAGTATATATAGATATAATAGTATTCTTTTTTAAAAAAGAGTGCTGATGTAAAAAGTGCAAATTCCAAAATTCCAAAATTCCAAGGGGATGTGCGGAGAACGAGGAGGTTGTTTTCTGTCCACGAAACATAGAAGTAAAGTATTTTTAAGCATTGTGTTGCACTTGCTGATGAAGAGAAGCGAACGTGAATAACTCTACAACCTTGGCTCTCCTCCACGCAAACTGGAATTTTGGAATTTTTAGCCATGATTTGCCAAAAAAGCCTTATAAAACAAGGACTTGCGCGGTTCCAATTTCGATTCCAATTTTGGAACGACTTTACAAATAAGTGGAATTTCTAAGTAGTAACCCTAGTTTCAGATTTGGAATTCCAAAGTTCCAGTTCAGTTCCAGTTGTGTTGGAATTACATTGGAACATTGGAATAATTTCACTAACCCCTGAATGACTAAGTTAGAGCCTTGCCCACGCACACGCACGCTCACACACGCGACGACAAGTAACTGGTCTCGTAGGGTCGAGACGAAAAAAAACCCTGCCAGACCTTTCGATCTGGCAGGGCAGGGTTGCTAAGTTACTTGCTTAGCGCAGACTTGAAGGCATCGATTGCCATGCGAAGTTTTACTTCGGTTGGTGCAGTGGCATCATTGCGTGCCAGTGCAGTCTTGCATCGTGCCTTCATTGCGTCGAAGGTGTCTGTCTGGAAGTCTGTCCAAACTTTCGCTTGGATGCGCTCTCTGACCTTTCCCTTGTCCAACTCTTTACGCACCGCGCGTTTCAAGTCTGACATTCGGTTGCTGACATACTTGCTGAAATCGTCGCGTATGCCCTTGATCACGCCATGCTTGACTGGGTTATCAGTCTTGATCTGACCGAAGGCTTGCTGACTGTAAGACAAGCAATATGCCAGACTGACACTATGCAAACCCTTCGGGTTGGGTGTCCACTCATCAGAGTAAACAACGGCAGGGTGCAACTCTTGCCAACGAAGTGCCCAACCTGATTTCAACTCTGCACCAACTTCGTCAGAGTATGAATTCAGAAAGTCTGGGCACTTGCTGATAACGAATGATGCAACATTCGTCATGCGCTCGCCTGACAAGGCAGACTGATAACCCGCATCCTTGAAGGATGTTATTTCAACCACTGGGGTTGGGGTAGTTGCAGAAATGGCTTGTGCCACTGGGGAAAGTTTTGCTTTAGACATTGTGTCTCTCCTATAAAGCATTTTGAAAACGTCAGACAAACCGAATTGCTTGCCTGACACTTTATATATGCCCGATTTTCTATCCAATAAGCAAATTTTCACGGATAGGTGAATTTATAACCTAGAGGCTTGGCACGCACACGCCTTCGCGCGGCGACAAATAACTGGTATCAATTCCACGGGCACAAAAAAAGGGAGGCCGAAGCCTCCCTTGGTTACCTATAGATACGATCCATGTCTTGTTTGTATTCCATATCAGCCCTCTTATACATGTGTTTTTGTTTGTGTACGATGCTACGAATGTCCCTGATAAAACAATACGCATCATAATTAGCTTGTTTTATTTTTGGTAGCTCGGCGCTAGTCAAGCTCATTGCGTACTGTATGTCATCCATTGTGTCAAATAATCTAAGCTGTACCATGTTTCTCTCCTATGTTAATGAACAAGACCGCATCACTGCGGTTTCGGCTATTGAAGCCTCATCAGTTGTTCTTAGTTGAGTTGTTCGTGTCTGTTTAACAGTTGGTGGATGTCACAACTTGGATCACCCATTGCTTTAGTCTCGCTGATCAACTTAGCGTCAGACCATCCTGAGATGTCGATCCAAGCGGGGCGCGTTGCGTACACATCCAAGCAGACTGTCCAGAAGTCACGCTCAAGTTGCTGGCGCTTTTCAATCGATGCGTTGATCTTGTCACGCAAAACTTCACCTAATGTTTTCATGCTATCTCTCCTTGGTTATAAATAGAATGCAACCTTACGGCTGATCCAAAAGGGCTTCTTGAATGATGCAAAGAAGTACCCGACTCGAGCCTGATTACCGACTCGCACATGCTTTGTATAGAACATAGTCTCTCCTTAAGAGAGGGGCCGAAGCCCCTCGTGTTACCACTCGCCGCGAGCCGCGACCAGTCTGCCTCTGATGCCAATCAGCACCGTTGTGTTAGCGAGCCGATACTGCTTAGCCCACGTCAGCGCCTCATTCATTGTGTATGCATAATGAACGAAGAGCTTGTCTTCCCATTGCACTATCACTTTGTAGTGCGTCAACCAAACCCATAACGCTTTGATCATTCGATCTCTCCTGTTACAGCACAGCACTATTGCTCTGCATACTATCTTTATGCCTGATGGGGTACGGCATTTGCAAATTTCCTCGGTTTGACCCCACCTATACCCGGCCCCCCAAGCCTGCGAGCTGGTTCCATCGCGCCCTATACACTAAGACTTGCACAAATCACCACACATTTTTTCAATACCCCCCACCCCTCCTTTTTCTCCGCACTGTTGGCTGTCAAGTTTTTACGGAAAACACCCCCCTATAGGATTCCTACCACCCTTTACAAATATGTGGTATATTTATTTCCGTTGGTGAAGCTGCTAGACGCTGTGGGACGTGTTCCGACTTTAAGTGCACCAACACCAACAAGTATGAGCATCTGGACGCTGAAACGTAAGGCGGACTCACCCAGAACCGGGAAGCCACAATACACGCGGTCATTGTGGTAGGAAGACGGAGAAAAAGGTGCTCATTCTTGTTGGGGTAACTGTGCAATGGCTTTTAAGCTTGCGGACGAGCAGCCAACCCAACGTTTTTTTAACGGAGTGCCACTTTCCTCCTATGCTAGAAAACATACCAGACGTTGAAGAGAACGTACCATTGCCAGCCTCGGCTACTGAGGCTATGCCCGAGCTTTCCCCAAAGGAAGAATTAGACATGATGGCTAGAACAGCCAAGATGTTGTCGGACATAACAGGAGAACCTCTCGCCCCAACAGAGGAACATCGCGGTCAAGCTATACAACTTGCCGAACAAATCGTTGCAAACAAGACAGACATGAATCTGGCGCAGTATCCCAATGAGACGATTGCCTATTTAGCAGGCATGGTGGCTCAGTATGACTTTATGGTCGTGCGGGAACTAGCAGATTTGAAAAAGTACGTCGTGAACAAACTCTTACAAGAGACTGACAACCCAGATCCTAAGTACAGGTTAGCTGCGGTAAAGGCTTTAGGAGAAGTTGATGGCGTAGATGCATTTAAGAAGCGCTCAGAACTCACAATCAAGCACCAATCACTTGAAGAAGTGGAGAGTGAGTTGCTTGCGACACTGCAAAGACTAGAAAAACGCACGGTTGACGTTCACGCTAGAGTTGTAAACGATGAAAATCACGCCTGAACAGATAAAAATCATTCGGGACAGCCTGCCATTCATGCAGGAAGATGAAATGCGTCGTAATTTAGAGCTTTTAAAGATTTACGACAGTGAATCTGTACAAGAAGTAGGTAAAGGGGACTTCCTAACCTTCATAGATCACGTATATCCGGGCTATAAAGTAGGCCCGCACCATAGAAGACTAGCCAAAATCTTTGAAGACATAGCAAATGGCAAAAAAAGACGGGTAATTGTGAACATTGCCCCCCGTCACGGCAAGTCTGAGATGATTTCTTACCTTGCACCTGCATGGTTTCTAGGTAAATACCCTCATAAAAAGGTCATTATGGCCTCCCACACAGCGGATTTGGCGGTCAATTTTGGCCGCAGGGTGCGTAATTTGGTGGGTTCTGACCCCTATAAAGACATCTTTCCGCAGGTCGAATTGCAGTCAGATTCCAAGTCCGCGTCCCGTTGGGGAACAAACTTCCAAGGAGAATACTTTGCTATTGGTGTCGGAGGTGCTCTTGCTGGTCGTGGCGCTGATCTATTTATTATTGACGACCCTCACTCGGAACAAGATGCTAAGACTGGGAGACCGGACGTTTTCCTTCCTGCTTGGGAGTGGTTTCAGTCTGGCCCTCTCCAGCGTCTTATGCCGGGTGGCTCTATTATTATTGTGATGACGCGGTGGAGTAAGCTGGACTTGACAGGGATGATTGTTAACCAGATGGGCAAAGAGGAAGATGTAGATCAGTGGGAGATTGTTGAGTTCCCCGCCATCCTCAATGACAAGCCGCTATGGGGAGACTTCTGGTCGTTGGAAGAACTACTGGGTAAAAAAGCAGGTATGGATCCCCGCTACTGGCAAGCCCAGTACATGCAGAATCCTGTCTCGGAAGAGGGCGCGTTACTCAAACGGGAGTGGTGGCAGATATGGGAGAAGGACGATCCTCCCAAGTGTGAGTTCATCATCATGAGTCTTGATGCGGCGCAAGAGACCAACAACAGGGCTGACTACAACGCACTGACAACATGGGGTGTGTTCTTTAACGAAGAAACAAACAACTATTGCATCATCTTGCTCAATGCCATCAAGAAGCGAATGGAGTACCCAGACCTTAAAGCAATGGTGCTTGAGGAGTACAAAGAGTGGGAGCCTGATGTGTTTATTGTAGAGAAGAAGTCTAACGGCTCAGCACTCTACCAAGAATTTAGACGGATGGGTGTGCCCATAGGTGAGTTTACTCCGGGCAAAGGACAAGATAAGATTGCGCGGGTGAATGCAATTTCTGCACTGTTCCAAGGAGGAATAGTGTTTGCACCAGATCGCAGATGGGCAAGAGAAGTTATTGAAGAGTGCAACGACTTCCCGTCAGGCACTAACGATGACTTGGTTGACTCAACAACATTGGCGCTCATGCGGTTTAGACAAGGCGGGTTTATCAGACTGCCGAATGATGAACCCGAAGATATTAAATACTTTCGCCGTAGAACAGCGGCGTACTACTGAGGACAGATATGGCTACCAGCAACATTGACAAAGCTCTTTACCCCGCTGACGGCGGACTTCCAGATTTGATGGACATGGGAGAGCCTGCACTTGAGATTGAGATTGAGAACCCTGACTCGGTAACTCTGGCTGATGGCTCTATGGAGATTACGCTTGAGCCGGGCAAAGAAGTCAGTGATGACTTTAGTAAGAACTTGGCTGAAGACATGGACGACAGTGAGCTAGGTGCTCTTGCGTCTGAGTTGATGGAGTATGTCGATGCCGACATTAACTCTCGCAAAGATTGGACTGAAACTTACGTCAAAGGTCTTGAAGTATTGGGGATGAAGTATGAAGAAAGGACAGAGCCTTGGAACGGCGCTTGCGGAGTTTTCTCGACAGTACTCACAGAGGCCGCTATTCGCTTCCAAAGTGAAACTATTACTGAAACGTTCCCTTCTCAAGGCCCAGTTAAAACGGAGATCATCGGTGCAATTGACCGTCTTAAAGAGGAGGCGGCAAATCGCGTTAGGGAGGACATGAACTATCGCCTGACAGAGGAGATGCCCGAGTACAGACCAGAGCATGAACGCATGCTGTTTAATTTAGGACTTGCTGGTTCAGCGTTTAAGAAGGTGTACTACGACCCGGGTCTGAGAAGGCAAGTGTCTTTGTTTGTTCCTGCTGAAGATGTGATTATCCCCTATGGCTCAAGCGGAGCTAGAACTGCTGAGCGTGTTACGCACTTGATGCGGAAGACAAAGAATGATGTAAAAAAACTACAGGTCAATGGTTTTTATCGTGATGTTGATTTGGGCGAACCTGTTCAGATTCATACTGATGTCGAGAAGAAAAAGGCTGAAGAACAAGGCTATTCAGTCAATGAAGATGACCGCTATCAGATCGCTGAGATTCAAGTTGATTGGAACTTAAAAGGATATGAGCAGGAAGATGAAATTGCTCTGCCTTACATCATTGCAATTGATCGTGGCACAAATAAAGTTTTAGCTATCTACCGCAACTGGGAAGAGGATGATGAGACTTATAAGAAGCGTCAGCACTTGGTTCAGTATGATTATGTCCCGGGTTTTGGTGCTTATGGCATGGGTCTCATCCATATTATTGGTGGTTACGCTCGCGCTGGCACTTCTCTTATCAGGCAACTTATTGATGCAGGTACTCTCAGCAATTTACCGGGGGGTATGAAGTCACGCGGTCTGCGTGTAAAGGGTGACGATACACCGATTGCTCCGGGTGAGTTCCGCGATGTAGACGTGCCAAGCGGCTCGATCAAAGACAACATCATGATGCTCCCGTACAAGGAGCCGTCACAGGTCTTAGCGGCGCTGTTAAATCAAATCACAGAAGAAGGTCGTCGCCTTGGCTCTATCGCTGACATGAAGGTCAGTGACATGAGTGCGCAGGCTCCTGTGGGCACTACGCTTGCTCTCTTAGAGCGGCAGCTTAAGATTATGGGTGCGGTGCAAGCCCGTGTACACAACTCAATGAAAGAGGAGTTTAAGCTCCTCAAGAACATCATTAGAGATCACGCGCCCGCAAGCTACGACTACGAGCCAGTAGCAGGTAATCCAGCGGTAATGCAGGCCGATTACGACATGGTTGAAGTTATACCTGTCAGTGATCCCAATAGCTCTACGATGGCTCAACGCATCATGCAGTATCAAGCTGTAATGCAGTTGGCTCAGCAAGCACCTCAGATTTACGACCTTCCAATTTTGCATAGGCAAATGATTGAAGTACTGGGTGTAAAGAATGCTGAGAAGCTTGTGCCGATTGATGACGACATGTCACCGCGTGATCCGATAAGTGAGAACATGGCGTTCTTGCGAGGAGAGCCTACGAAGGCGTTTATCTATCAGGATCAAGACGCTCACATCGCGGCTCACACTACCTTTATGCAGGATCCGATGATCATGCAGACAATGGGTCAGAACCCTGCGGCTCAGCAGATGATGGGGGCTATTCAGGCTCACATTGCTGAACACTTGGCGTTTGCGTATAGACGTAAGATTGAAGAGCAACTAGGTGTGCCCCTTCCACCTCCCAACGAGAAACTTCCTGAAGAAGTTGAAGTTCAGTTGTCTCAACTTGTGGCTCAAGCGTCGGCGCAGTTGCTCCAGCAGAACATGGCTCAGATGCAGGACAAGAAGAATCAGCAGATGTCACAAGACCCGCTCATTCAGATGCAGCAGGCCGAGTTGCAGATTAAAGCGCAAGAAGCACAGACCCGTGCAGCCAAGACTCAAGCTGATATCCAGTTGGCGCAAGAGAAACTTAAACTTGAAGCCCAGCGCATCATGATGGACGTGCAGAAAGAACAGCAGCGAGTTTCTTCGCAAGAGCGGCAGACTAACCAGAAGCTTAAGGCTGACTTAGTTAAAAATATTGTTAAACCACAAACCAGACCCGGAGGTATTCGGTGACACAAATCAACCCCGGTTGGATAAACTGGGCCATAGAAAATACAGCGATGGGGGTGACTGATGCTGCCCTCGTTGAGGCTATGGTCAAAGCTGGTATTGATGCTTCTGCGGCTGCTCTTTTGATGAGTAAAGTGCGTGGGCTACCCGGCTATGAAGTTTTAGAACGTACTATTCGCAAGAATCAAAGTTTAAAGGCAGCGACTGCACTTAAACATGAGCCGTTATCAAAGCATGAGAATGTTTTTCCAATTGAGTTTATCACTGAAATTAACAAATATGTAGACGGACAAACGTCTTCTCGCAGCAACTTTTCTTGCTGGCCAAAAGAACTTTTGCGCAGTAGTGGCGCGGTGTTGGTATATGACTTCCCAAAAGAAATATCAGACAAGATATTTGAGTATGTCAAAGTATTTGCACCAGAGCTTAGTAACTATGAAATTAACCATGCTATGTATCAAAGATGGATGCCGGGAAGTTATATTACTTGGCACTCTGATTTTTCATGGAAAGTAGCTGTAACAATTTATCTCAATGAGACATGGGATAAAAATTGGGGCGGCTATTTTGCTTATGAGTCCGGTTCTGAGATCAAATGTATCAAGCCTGAATTCAATGTAGCGTCAAAGATATTTTTACCAGTGGAGCATACGGTGTTTACCGTTACTCCTGATGCACCGCCCAGAAACGCAATTCAAATATTTGCCAAATGAAATCAGACACAATATTCATCAGCATTGCTTCATACTGCGACAGTCAGTTAGCTGCAACAGTTCAAGATGCATTAAGCAAAGCAAAGTATCCAAACAGATTGCGGTTTGGCATAGTGGAGCAACGTGAAGCAAGTAAGCGTGTAGTGTTTACCAAAGAACAACGCCAAACAATTCGTTATTTAGGTGTTGATCCAGTTGAATCTAGAGGTGCTTGTTGGGCACGCGCAGTTGCCATGTCAATGTACTGTGGCGAAGATTGGTTCTTTCAAATTGACTCCCATATGGTCTTTGAAAAAGACTGGGATGAGTGGTTTATAAATGAGTCAATCAGATGTTTAAAATTTAGCGATAAGCCTGTTATTACTAGCTATCCGAGTCTGTACACGTTAGAAAATGGGCAACCAAAAACGGTTACTGAAAAAGGCGTAAGAGCACACATCATTTTGAAAATTTTTAATCGGACTGACTTTAATCCGAGTAATTACACCATCTTATGTGAAGCGGTTCTTCTAGATACTACAGACCCAGTGTTTGGTTTTCATATGGGTTGCAACTGCATATTTGCTTCCGGTAAATTTGTTGAAGAAATTCCATACGACCCACAATTTTATTTTGAGGGCGAAGAACAAGCGATGGCCCTTAGAGCCTATACACATGGGTGGGACATCCTCCATGTGGCAAATATGCCCATCTATCATTTGCAAGAAAGATCTACTAGAGACGCCCACTGGGAAGGTAATTTAGATGAAAACCGTGGCGACAACAGTTGGTGGGTATTAAAAGATCAAGCAATTAAACGACTAGCTCAGTTGGTTAATGGCGAAGACATTGGAGTCTTTTCTTTGGGTACAAAGCGATCTGTTGAGGACTACGCTAGTTTTTGTGGCATTGATTACTTTAATGCAACCTTAAATGAAAAAGCTTTTTGTGGGCCTTGGAGTAATTTATGAACGAAATAGAACTGCTTAAAAAACAAAACGACGAATTTCGCCAACAGGCGATTGACAAACTTGTTACTGGTGGAGTCAAAGACTTTGCAGAGTATCGAGAATTGGTAGGGGTTATTAGGGGTCTTGACCATGCCAATTACAACCTTCAAGACCTCAAACAACGTATAGAAAGACTAAACGATGAGTGAAATACTCGTAAGCCAAGACGGTGCCACAGCCACTGTACTTCCCGCGACGGCTGAAGAGAAAGCCAAGCAGGTTCCTGATCCTGCTACTTTTCATGTTCTTTGCATGCTTCCCAAAGCAGAAGAAGAATTTAGTGAGACTGGGATTCTTAAATCCGCTACTTCCATGCACCATGAGGAATTACTTTCCCCCGTGTTATTTGTAGCAAAAATGGGCCCAGATGCATTTAAAGATGAAAAGCGGTTCCCTTCCGGGCCTTCATGTAAGGTTGGAGACTTCATTATTACTCGCCCCAATACTGGCACCCGTATGAAAATACATGGTACAGAGTGGCGTTTGATCAATGATGACTCTATCCAAGCAGTTGTCCAAGACCCTCGCGGTATTCAACGCCCTTAAGGAGAAATTATGGCTGAAATTGAAAAAACAGAATATCACTTCCCTGATGAGATAGAAGAAGCCGAGAAAAAGGCTAATTCTTCTTTTAAGTCAAAAGACGATGAGTTTGACATTGAAATTGTTGACGATACCCCGGTAGCAGACAGAAACCGTGGTGAACCACTAGATTCGCCGCCTGAAGAAGTTACTGATGAAGAACTTGACAAATATACTGATGTCAAACTCAAAGAACGACTGTCTAAATTAGGTCGCGGGTATCACGACGAGAGACGAGCCAAAGAAGCAGCATTTCGTGAAAAAGACGAAGCTTTGCGTCTGGCGCAGTCAATTGTTGAAGAGAACAAGAAGCTTAAAGGTACGCTCAGTACTAGCCAAGAAGCCTTGTTAGAACAGGCTAAACGAACTCTCTCAGCAGAGGTAGAAGAGGCTAAACGAGACTACAAGAACGCTTACGAGGCTGGTGACTCAGATGCTTTGGTTGCCGCGCAGGACAAATTAACCTCCGCCAAGATCAAATCTGAACGAGTAAATAATTTTAAGCCTGCCCCTTTACAAGAAGATAAATCTATTGTACAAACTCAACAAATCGCGCAAGCAAACGCGGTTGACCCTAAAGCATCTGACTGGCAAGCCCGGAATAGATGGTTTGGGAAAGACCGTGAAATGACCGGCTATGCGCTTGCGTTGCATGAGAAGCTGGTCGTAGAGGATGGTGTTGATCCAAAGTCGGATGAGTATTACCGGAAACTCAACGGCAGGATTCGCCAAGTGTTCCCAGAGAGGTTTGCCTCTGAGGACTCCGCTGATGCACAAACATCTCAGCGCTCGCCAAAAGCAAATGTTGTTGCACCAGCAACGCGCAGCACTGCACCTAGAAAAATCGTGCTGAACGCAACGCAGGTACAACTAGCCAAACGGTTGGGAGTTCCATTGGAACTGTACGCCCGTAAGGTTGCAGAAGAAATGAGGAAATAAAAATGGCTGAACAAAATCGATTGAAGCGTGAACTTGAGACTCGTGAAAAAGAGAGCAGACCTGCTGCAAAGTGGACTCCGCCTCAACTTCTTCCAGAAGTGGATGAGGAACCTGGTTACGCTATGAGATGGATTCGCACCAGCATGGGTGGTGTGGGTGATGCTAGAAATGTTTCCGCAAAACTTCGTGAAGGATGGGAGCCCGTAAAGGCTTCTGATCACCCTGAAGCGCATACATTTGCCGATCCAAATTCTCGGTTTAAAGATGCGATTGAAGTCGGTGGACTTATCCTTTGTAAAACACCTGTTGAATTTATTGAACAACGCGATGCGCACTATCGGAAACTCTCCGATTCGCAAATGCAGTCAGTAGATAACAGCTTCATGCGCGAAAGCGACGCTCGTATGCCATTGTTCAGCGATAAACGCACGACAGTGACTAAGGGTTCAGTTTTCGGTTCTGGGTCTTAATTTTGGAGTCTAACGATGGCATATCCTACCATTGACAAGACGTATGGTTTCAAGCCAGTCAATCGACTGGATGGTCTACCCTACGCCGGAGCGATCCGTCAAATCCCAATCGCCCCTTCCTACGCAACAGCGATCCTGAACGGTGACACCGTCAAGGTAGACACTAACGGCTACATTGTGGCTGCTAGTACTACCGACTCAGGTAATATCATTGGTGTGTTGGTTGGATGTTCTTACATCAACTCGTTAAGTCAACCTACGTTTTCACAAGCGTACCCAGCTTCTACGTCAACTTCAACAAACATGGCTTTTGCCTTTGTTGTGGATGATCCTAGTGCTGTGTTCCGTGTTTGCGCTACAGTCGCTGGTTCCACCACTCCTACAGCTTACGCTCGTAGCATTGTTGGATCTAACGTGGCTTTGGTTGCTAACGTTGGTTCCACCACCACAGGTGACTCGTATTACGGTATTGACGGTTCTTCCGCCAACACCACTAATACACTCCCCGTTCGTGTTGTTGACGTTGTGCCCGATACTGCGACTGGCAATGCCAGCGTAGCCGCCACGACCTATTACGAGTTCCTCGTTAAGTTCAACACCGCGCAGTACAACAATACTACCGGTATTTAAGGAGTAACTTAAAATGGCTATTTCACGCGCACAACTACTTAAAGAGTTGCTCCCCGGTCTGAACGCATTGTTTGGTCTGGAGTACGCTAAATACGGCGAAGAGCACAAAGAGATCTACGAAACTGAGACATCAGAGCGTAGCTTCGAAGAAGAGACAAAGCTTTCTGGCTTCTCTGCTGCACCTGTCAAGAATGAGGGCTCCGCCATTCAGTACGACAATGCACAAGAGGCATGGACTGCACGTTACACCCACGAAACCATTGCGATGGGCTTCTCCATCACAGAGGAAGCTGTGGAAGATAACTTGTATGACAGCTTGTCTTCACGTTATACCAAGGCTTTGGCCCGTGGTATGGCTTACACCAAGCAAGTTAAAGCTGCTTATGTGTTGAACAACGCCTTTACTGGCGGCCCAACATATGGCGACGGCGTGGTTCTGTGTTCTACAGCCCACCCACTTGTCTCCGGTGGCACTAACAGCAATCGTCCTACAACAGGCGCTGACTTGAATGAAACATCGTTGGAAAACGCTGTTATTCAGATCGCTGCTTGGACAGACGAGCGCGGTTTGTTGATCGCTGCTAAGCCCCGTAAGCTTATTATCCCCCCAGCACTGCAATTCGTTGCAACTCGCTTGTTGGAAACCGAACTCCGCGTCGGTACAACTGACAACGATATCAACGCATTGAAGAACAACGGTTCGATCTCTGAAGGTTACACTGTTAACCACTATTTGACCGACACCAATGCTTGGTTCTTGACAACAGACGTACCTAACGGCCTGAAGCACTTTGTTCGCTCACCCTTGTCTAACAGCATGGACGGCGACTTTGACACAGGTAACGTTCGTTACAAAGCCCGTGAGCGTTACAGCTTCGGCGTGTCAGACCCACTGGGTATCTTTGGTTCACCCGGTTCGTCCTGATGAAACTGAAAAAGGGGCCTTGTGCCCCTTTTTCTTTTAGTGTATATTTCTTTTAACCGGGCTTTCCGGTGTATCAAACTGTCCCGGCAGACAACATACTGATTGATACACTTAACTTGTATGTAAGGAACCTATCATGGGAATCGCTACTCACCTCGGCCCTTGGCTGCTCGGTACAAACCGTTACACAACTGGCACTGCTGCTGCTGATGTTCGCAACACTGGCGCAACTCAAGTTGTCCAGACTGACGTTGTAAACTTCAATGACGCTGACGCAAGCAATGCGTTTGTGTTGCCTGCGGGTTCATTAATCGTTGATATTCGATTCATCACAACCACCACTTTTGATGCCGCATCAACCATTACGTTGTCCATTGGCGCGACTGCTATTACTGGCGCTCTGACCATTACAAACCCCGGTGTGTATAATTTTGTTGCCGCCGCAACAGAAGCCGCCGCTGCTTTGTGGGCCAATACTGGCACTACCGACAAGTTTGTGACTTACACGATTGCTCAAGGTGCATCGACTGCTGGCGTAGGCCAGATCGTGATTGAGTACGTTGTTCGCAACTCTGACGGCACGATGTATCAATCTGCTGGTCAAGTCTAATTAGTCTAGGGGGCTTCGGCCCCCGTTTACAAGGAGATTAATTATGATGCAAACTGACGTTAAATCGGGGCACCTGAACAACTCAGGTTTTGTGGTGTTAGGGAGAAACCGTCTTAGGGCTGTATCTATGGTTGGCACGGCTACGGCTGGAACGCTAGACATTTTTGACACTGTTACAGCACCTGTTTCCGCTACATACGCAAGGACTGCGGCGGTTATTACAGTTACAAAGGTAGCCCACGGCCTAGTTACTGGAGATGTGGTTGGGCTTGCTTTTGCAACAGCCAGCGGGTCATCTGGCACAAACGGCAATTATTCAATTACACGCACGGGCGCAGATACTTTTACAGTTACAGACATTAACTCTGGAACTATAGCTGGCGGAACAGCGGCAACATACTCATCATTGTGGGTTGCCAGCTACGACGTTGGTGCGGCTGACTTGTTTGGTAATTTTGTTTTGATTCCCGCTGAAGGAATACTGGTTAAAAACGGTATCTACTTGAGCATGAGCAATTTAACTTCCGCTAATATTTATTATGGCTGAAACAAAACAGGCAACACTGATGGGGCGTAAGCTGTTTATAGGCATTCCAGCCTATGACGGCAAGCTAAACATCAAGACCGCATTTGCACTGGCGCAGTTAATGCCCAAGGCAATGAGTCTTGGTGTGTCCGTCACGTTGTCTGATTTGTCTAATTGCTCAATCATTACTATGGCTCGCAATGCCTTAGTACACGAATTCTTAAAAACAGACTGCACAGAGCTTCTGTTTATTGATGCAGACGTTATTGTCACACCTGACGACATTCTGCGTTTGATGGCCCAAAGCGGTCACATGGACATTACTGCTGGCGCATATCCACGCAGAGCCAAAGATGCCAAGTTCTTTGCTGATGTGTACTACGATGACAATGGAGAATTAGAGTTTGAAGGCTCTATGATGCGTTTAAAGCGTGCGCCTACTGGATTTATGTTGATCCAGCGCCATGTCATTGAGCAGATGATTGCGGCACATCCTGAGTGGACTTATGAGAAGTCCCCCACAGAGAAGATGTCAGCGGTGTTTGACTTTGCTATCCGTGATGGCAAGTATGTTGGTGAAGATTATTTATTCTGCGACCGCGCAACTGAAATGAACTTTACAGTCTACCTAGACGTAGACATTAGCCTGCCGCACGTCGGCCAAGAAACGTTTGAGCGCAACTTTCGTGAAGAGGTTGTAATGCCCTTACTTGAGAACATTTATCACCATAAACTGAAAGTCGTAAATGGCTAAATCACCAGCATGGCAGAGAAAAGAAGGCAAGAATCCGAAGGGTGGCTTGAATGCGAAAGGTCGCGCCTCCGCGAAAAAGCAAGGCATGAATTTGAAACCGCCCCAGCCCGAAGGCGGCTCCCGCAAAGACTCTTTCTGTGCGAGGATGGAAGGCATGAAATCGAAGCTGACCTCCGCCAAAACCGCCAAAGACCCAGACTCACGCATCAACAAATCTCTTAGAGCTTGGAAATGCTAGATCTAAACACCGCATGGTCAGCAATCTTGTCGTTAGTGATTGGACTGCTAGGCTACATGATGAATGAAAAGTTCAGGGAGCTTGCTCGTATAAGCATCCTCTTAAACAAAACACGCGAGGAGGTTGCCCGTGATAACGTTACTCAAGCAGAAGTGGATCGCATTACGAACCACATTGACCAACGCTTTAACAAACTTGAAGCAAAGATTGACCAGCTTATTCAAGCGGGGCGATAATGCCAAGCAAGAGTAAAGCTCAACACAATTTCATGGCAGCAGTGGCTAACAATCCATCGTTTGCTAAGAAAGCAGGCGTCCCACAATCCGTGGGCAAAGAGTTCAACAATGCCAATAAAGGCAAAACTTTTAAACAAGGTGGCGATATGAAAAAGATGGCAATGGGTGGTTCCGTTAAACCTACAGCAATGGGCAGTGTAAAGACAGCGGCTCCTAGCCGTGACGGTATTGCTTCCAAAGGCAAGACCAAAGGTACACAAGTCAAAATGGCTGGCTCTGGCGTACCCAATGGCGTTGGTGTAAAAACCATGAAGCGTGGCGGTAAGTGCTAATTTAAGGAGGCTATCATGCCCATGACCCCTGAAGCTGCAAAGCAGTACAAGCCTCGCCGTACCCCCGGCTCTTTGGATGAAGTAATTTATCCAGAAACTCGGGCCAAGATGGAAGCGGCTAAAACTGATGTTAAAGACGAAAAAGACCGTCAGAAGATTAAATCTATGGGCTACGCTAAAGGCGGTATGACTGCTTCTAAGCGTGCCGATGGTATTGCCACAAAAGGTAAAACTCGTGGCACTATGGTTAAGATGAGTTATGGCGGGAAGTGCTGACATGATGGCCAGTCGCGGCATGGGTGACATCATGCCTTCCAAGATGCCTTCTGGTAAGCGTAAAGCTCGCCGGGATGATACTGACTTTACTCAATATGCTGAAGGCGGTAAAGTTAATGCCGCTGGCAATTACACTAAGCCCGGTCTTCGTAAGAAGATTGTGTCTCAGGTAAAGTCAGCCGCAACGCATGGTACGGGCGCAGGCCAATGGTCGGCCCGTAAAGCTCAACTTGTTGCCAAGAAGTACAAAGAAGCCGGTGGGGGTTACAGAGATTGAAAGCTCCTCAAAAATCGCTTAAAGATTGGGGCGACCAGAAATGGCGCACTAAGTCTGGTAAACCGTCAAGTAAGACGGGTGAGCGATATTTACCTGAAGCAGCCATTAAATCTTTATCTCCTCAAGAATATGCAGCCACAACTAAAGCCAAACGTGCTGGTAAAGCATCTGGTAAACAATTTGTAGCACAACCTAAAACTATTGCAAAGAAAACGGCAGGATTTAGATGAGCACTACCGGAACCACACTGTTCAACATGGACTTCACGGAGATCGCCGAGGAAGCGTGGGAGCGTGCAGGCCGAGAAATGCGTTCTGGCTACGACCTGCGTACAGCACGTCGTTCTATGAACTTGATGACTATCGAGTGGCAGAACAAGGGCATTAATATGTGGACGATGGAGCAGGGTGTTATCACTCTTGTTCCCGGTCTAGCTACGTATGCATTACCTACAGATACCATTGATTTGTTAGAACACGTTATTCGTACTGGACAGAATACAGCTTCTACTCAAGCTGACCTGACTATTACACGTATTAGTGTTTCTACCTATGCAACCATACCAAACAAACTTCAACAAGCCCGCCCTATCCAAGTCTGGATTCAAAGGCTTTCTGGAGAAACTAACCCAACGACTGCGGTCTTGGATGGAGCCCTCACCTCCACGGACACCACGATCACGCTTAACACGGTGGTTGGACTAGCTGGATCAGGTTTTATTCGCCTTGGCACAGAAGATATTTACTACACATATGTATCAGGGAATACCCTAGGTGGTGTATTCCGTGGTCAAAACAACACTACAGCGGCAGCCCAAGCAGACGGGACTGCGGTGTTTGTTCCACAACTCCCAGCTATTACTGTATGGCCTACACCAGACAACAGCACAACTTATCAGTTTGTGTACTACCGACTGCGTAGGGTGCAAGATGCTGGCGCGGGCGCTGAGACAGCCGATATGAACTTTAGGTTTTTACCCTGTGTTGTAGCTGGATTGGCATACCACATTGCTGTCAAAGTCCCTGAGTTGATGCCTCGCATCCAAATGCTCAAGCAAATTTATGATGAAGCATTTGACATAGCCGCAGGTGAAGATCGAGAAAAAGCAGCTATCAGGTTTGTTCCTAGGCAAATGTTTATTGGAAGTGGCGGAGGTTACTGATGGGTAATCGATACGCATCCGGCAAGATAGCGATTGCTGAGTGTGATCGCTGTGGCCAACAGTACAAGTTAAAAACGCTTAGAACTGAGATTATTAAGCAACGTCAATATCAGTTGTTGGTTTGTCCTGAGTGCTGGGATCCCGATCAGCCACAATTAATGCTTGGAACATTTCCAGTAGATGATCCGCAAGCTCTGCGCAACCCGCGTAGAGATACAACGTATGTCACTTCTGGTGTTAACGTTAATGGTAATTTGTCTGGTGGTTCACGAGACATTCAGTGGGGCTGGGCACCTGTAGGCGGGGCTAGTAATTTTGATGCAGAGTTGACACCAAACTACTTGGTGGCAACGACATTTGTTGGTACAGTAACGGTATCTTAAGGAGCTTAAAATGGATAAAGCGGATTTAAAACAAGACAAGAAGATGATGGCTGGAGCCGTGCACAAACACGAGAAAGCTATGCACCCCGGCAAGCCTATGACTAAACTCAAAAAGGGCGGCCCTACTAGTATGGATCGCAAGATGATGGGTCGTAATCTATCTCGTGCAAATAACCAGAAATCTGGGAGCAAATGATGGCTACATTTAGCAAAAAGATGATGGGTAAAGAAGTTGGCGATGCCAAAGTCTATGCTAAGCCACACACTATGTCTGGCAAAGAAGTCAAGGCTTCTACTAATCCCGGCAAAGAGCCAAACCACAGCAATACGGACACCGTAAACATGAGCGTTGGCGCGTACAGCAACAAGCCTGAAGGCAAACCAACAAAAACAACTGGTATCAAAGTTCGCGGCACAGGCGCAGCTACTAAAGGCTTGATGGCACGAGGCCCAATGGCATGAACTACACTGAGCTTGTCACGCAAGTAGGAGACTACTGCGAAAACTCTTTCCCAACTGACAATATGAATGTGTTCATTCGTCAGGCGGAGCAGCGCATCTATAACAGTGCGCAGCCCGCTAATTTGAGGAAGAACGTGACAGGCACAATTACCTCTGCAAACAAGTATCTATCTGCCCCAGAAGATTTCTTGTCTGTATATAGCCTTGCGGTATATCCAAACAACGTCACAACAGCTACTGGAGCATCTGGAGCTAAAACAATTGTAGTGGCAAGTACTACAGGCATCGCAGTAGGTCAGCAAGTAACGGGTTCAGGGATTGGCACTAACGCACAAGTGCGTAGCATTAGTGGGACAACAATTACGTTGACTGTTGCCAATAATGGTACGGTTGCAAGCTCAGTTACCTTTCAAGGCGACTACCTGTATTTACTCAATAAAGACGTTAACTTTATTCGTGAAGCCTATCCTTTATCAGCGCAGGTAAGCGAGCCTAAACACTATGCAATCTTTGGCCCTACAACTACTGCACTTGGCGTAGTTACTAATGAGTTGTCTTTCATTGTTGGCCCAACACCGGATGCGACTTATAGCGCAGAACTGCATTATTACTACTATCCAGTTTCTATTGTTGATGCACCAAGTGGCAATACATGGCTAAGTGAGAATTTTGATTCTGTATTGTTGTACGGCACAATTTGCGAAGCTCTTGTTTACATGAAGGGCGATCAGGGTATGTTCCAGATTGCAAATGAGCGTTATATCCAAGCTATTGCTTTGTATAAAAACTTGGCGGATGGCAAACAACGCGCTGATGCTTATCGTGATGGTCAGGTTAGGGCGGCTGTTTCATGAGTTATATTCTTCAGACTCAAACAACCAGCTTCAAAACGCAGCTGTATACGGGCGTTCACAACCTGCTTACAGATACACTAAAGATTGCTCTGTACACAGCCAATGCTGATTTAAACGAATCTACTACTATCTACACAACAACCGCAGAAGTAACGGGTACAGGTTATGTGGCTGGTGGCGTAGTGCTTACGGGCGTAACAATCAATTCTTCTGGGTATACAGCGTATGTAGATTTTACTGATGTGGTGTTCAACGCTTCTGTAACAGCCCGCTGTGCTTTGATCTATAACGTCACCCAAGGCAATAAATCCATCGCAGTGTTGGATTTTGGGTCTGACAAAACGTCTACAAATTTCACTATAACAATGCCTGCTAATACAGCATCGGCAGCTCTTATTAGGAGTTCAAATTGATCGTTACTACAACTAAAGGCGAAATGGATGATTCTCTTCTTGAGAAAAAAGAAGGTGTCGTGGATAATGATAACGAAAACACCACATGGGTGGAGTATTGGCTAGAGGGTGAATTAGTTCACCGATCAGCCCATGTAACTTTAAAGAAACCTACAACTTACCTTGCTGCTGAAGCAGCGTCAATTACATAAGGAGCTATCATGGCAAATACTCAATCAATGTGCACTTCGTTCATGGGCGAACTCATGACGGCCACTCACAACTTTGGCGCTTCACCTATTCGTGCGGCAACAACTGCTGACACATTTAAAGCGGCTTTGTATCTGACTTCAGCCACTGTTAACGCAAGCACCACAGCTTACTCATCTACCAACGAAGTAACAGGTACGGGCTACACGGCTGGTGGTGTAACGGTGACTAACGCTACGGCTCCTATTGCGGCTAATAGCTCGGCAACTGCTGGCGTAGCGTACTGGACACCTTCAGCGTCTATCACTTACACAACCGTGACTTTGAGCACAGCGTTTGACTGCGTTTTGATCTATAACAGCACCCAGTCTAACAAGGCCGTGTCTGTTCATACATTTGGCTCGCAAACCATTACGGCTGGCACGTTCACACTGACTATGCCTTCTAACACAACGTCAACCGCATTGCTGCGCTTGTCCACAACCTAAAAGGTAAGCCATGTCTCTCGGCTGGGGCGACGGCGCGTGGGGGAGTAATGGCTGGGGCGGTACTCTCGATGCAACAGGCGTTACCGCTTCTGGCGCGGTTGGCACTGCGTCGCCTGTAATTGAGATTGCTCTTACAGGTGTTGGCGCTTTTGGCGCGGTTGGAGATGTTACTGAGTCAATCATTATTCCCGAGCAGGGTGATGTAGCGACAGGTGAAGTTGGTACAGTTGGTGTAAGTCTTACAGTTGCTCTTACGGGCGTAGCGGCATCTGGCGAAGTTGGCACGGTTGTTCAGAGTCAGGCAATTGGTCTGTCTGGTGTATTGGCTACAGGCGCTGTTGGTACAGTTGTTAACTCATCAACTGTTGCACTGTCTAGTGTGTTGGCTACAGGCGCTGTCGGTACAGTTAGCCCAGAGCAGAGTACAGCGATTACAGGTGTAGCGGGCGCAGGGGCTGTTGGTTCTGTTGTACAGTCAGCATCGGCTGCATTAAGCGGTGTTGCGGCAATGGGTCTTGCGGGGCAAGTAATTGTTCCGTTGTTACCAAATAGCGCAACTGGCGCGGTTGGATCAGTATCGGCTGACAGAGTAATTGCATTGACTGGTGTTGGGGCTTCTGGCGCTGTTGGAACAATGACAGTCGCAGAACGGATCTTAGCTTTGACGGGGGTTGCAGCAAGTGGCGCAGTTGGTGATGTAATTGCTGTATATTGGAAAGTAATAGATGACAGCGAAACAGCAAACTGGCAGAATATCAGCAATTCGCAAACACCTGCTTGGGCTACAGTCACAACTGAGTAAACTCCTAAATGGAAAAAATTGTAACTTGAGGTTTAAAACATGACTACAGCATATACATCACTCTTAGGCTTGGCCTTGCCAGTCACGGGCGAACTAAGCGGCACATGGGGCGACACTGTAAACGCCGGTATTACATCCCTTGTTGATTCTTCTGTTGCGGGCACAACTAATATCAGCACTGATACGGACGTTACGCTGACCACAACTACTGGCGCAGCTAACACAGCCCGACAAACCATTCTCTTGTTCTCGGGTGCGCGTACGGCATTGCGTACGGTTACAGCGCCAGCCCAGTCTAAAACTTACACAGTAATTAATGCCACCACAGGTGGTTTTGCGGTTAAGTTAATTGGCTCCGGCCCAACAACAGGCGTAACAATTATTGCTGGTGAATCAGCTTTTTGCGCATGGAACGGTTCTGACTTTGTAAAAGTTAGTAACACCGGCGGCGCTTACACAGTTACTGATTTAACTGTTACTGGCAATACAATTCTTGGCGACGCAAGCACAGACACAGCAACGCTTAATGCCTCATCCCGTTTTAACGCCCTGGCAACTTTTGGTTATGCTGGTGTTTCTGGTTCTACGCTAACAACTTCTGCTCCAGCATTTGTGTACAGCGGTGCAACAACCTACACAGATACTAGTATTTCTGGCGGTACAAAAACTCACGGGCCTTTCTGGTCATTTGCTATACCTACACTGGCTAACCCAACAACAGTTACAACTTACACAAACGCTTCAACCTTGTACATTGCTGGTGCTCCTGCGGCTGGTACAAACATCACGATCACTAACCCATACTCGTTGTATGTAGCCGCTGGCGCTTCGTACTTTGGCGGGGCTGTTAGTTTTATAGGTAATACAACTTTAACGACAACAACCGTTACTTCGTTAACAGACTCTGGTTTAACTGCTGGTCGCGTGACATACGCAGGTACGGCTGGCTTGCTTCAAGACTCTGCCAATTTAACTTTTGATGGTACAAATTTAACTTTGGGTGGAGGCACAGCCAACGGAGTAACCTATCTCAATGGTTCAAAGGTTCTGACAAGTGGCTCTGCGCTTACTTTTAACGGTACAAACTCACTTACTTTAAACGCTTCAGCGGCTTCTCTGAATTTAGGTATTACTACCAACTATGGTGTTGTTTCTGCCGCTGGAACAAATCCTGCCGCTATTTATTTTAATGGTGCAACACGAACAAGTTTTCAAAGCCATCTTCAGTATTTTGCCGCTAATCATACGTTTTTTAATGAAACAGGTGGCTCTGAAATCATGCGCCTGCTTAACACAGGCAATGTAGGCGTTGGAACCAGCAATCCCATAACCAAATTTGTTGTCAGTAATGCTGGTGCAGAAGGTCTTGAAGTTTCACCATCGGGCGGTACTGTTAGCTTAACTGCCTATAACAGAAGCGGTGCGGCGTATGCGCCCCTTGCGTTGATTGGTAGCGGCGGAGGTACGCTAACAATGGGTTCCACTGGGGGTGTTTTTAATACAAAAGTCGGTATTAGCACAACTACTTCTGCGCTTTCACAATCATTAAACATTGATGGCTCTGGTGGAACGCTTGCTGGTACAGCCTCAATCTCTTTGTGGGACGGCAACAGCGGTGGCTCTCGTCGTTGGGCAATTGCAAATGGTGCAAGTGCGACAGGTACTAGTCAAATTGGCGTATTGACCTTTAGTTCAGGTACAGGTTCGTTCACCGCAGACCCATTAAGTGCAGGTTTTGAAATCATGCGCCTGACTGGTAGCCCCAGTTTGAACGTGGGTCAAACGGTTACAACAGGCACAGTTGGTGCGGGGGAAACCAATGCCACAACAACATTTAGTAGTCTTGGTTATGGAATGTTGTCGCTCACCAATAAAAGCAATACAGCCAACAACTACACATGGATGACTTTTAACGAGTCAAACTACAACTACGTTGGCGCAATTGGTACGCAGAATCAAAGTCACAGCCCTGCTTCTGGCGCGGTGTATGGTGACTTGTTGTTTGCAACAAAGACCAATGGTCTTGGTGGATTTCCAACAGAAAAAATGCGTCTTACATCTGAAGGTAATTTGCTAATAAATATTACAACTTCAAATGGGTATAAGGTAAATGTAAGAACTAATGCAGGAGCTACTGCATTAGATGGCGAATTTATATCCGATGGTACAAGAAATCTTATTCTTGCACAAAGTGGTTCTACATACAATTACGCAGGTATATCTGCAAATGAAAATAAAGTCTATGCA
>Ga0209599_10000510_pt1 | contig 24707 bp, 22 predicted proteins | sample Shrwel_input2_FT_FD_187534 | JGI IMG/M metagenome (GOLD analysis project Ga0209599, IMG submission 187534) | Subsurface microbial communities from deep shales in Ohio, USA - Utica-3 well 1 S input2 FT (SPAdes) (version 2) ... | reverse complement strand
CCATGGGTTAGCTTTGCACTGTTTCAGACCTAAAGAAATACGACGACGTTCTTCGTCGATTTCCAGAACCATCACTTCCACTGAGTCACCTAAGTTAACAACTTTAGATGGGTGGATGTTTTTGTTGGTCCAGTCCATTTCTGACACGTGTACCAGACCTTCAACGCCTTCTTCGATTTCAACGAAGCAGCCGTAATCTGTCAGGTTGGTTACGCGACCAGTGATGCGAGCACCTTCTGGGTAACGAGAAGCGATAGCGCCCATGGATCTTCGCCCATCTGTTTCAGACCCAGAGAAACACGTTGCTTCTCGCGGTCGAACTTCAGAACTTTTACTGGGATCTCGTCGCCAACATTAACGATTTCGCTTGGGTGCTTCACGCGTTTCCAAGCCATGTCAGTGATGTGCAGTAAGCCGTCTACGCCACCTAAGTCAACGAATGCACCGTAGTCAGTCAGGTTCTTAACGATACCCTTAACTTCCATGCCTTCTTCCAGGTTTTGCAGCAGAGTATCACGTTCTGCACTGCTTTCAGATTCGATCACAGCACGACGTGAAACTACAACGTTGTTGCGCTTCTGGTCTAATTTGATAACTTTGAACTCAAGTTCTTTGTGTTCTAAGTGCAGCGTGTCGCGTACTGGACGTACATCGACTAATGAACCAGGCAGGAATGCACGGATACCGTCGACTTCGACAGTGAAACCGCCTTTAACTTTACCTGTGATAACACCGATAACGGTAACTTTATCTTCACAAGCTTTTTCCAGGCGTACCCAAGATTCGTGACGTTTGGCTTTCTCACGAGACAGTAAAGTCTCACCGAAACCATCTTCCACTGCATCCAGAGCTACGTCGATGATGTCACCAACGTTCACTTCAATCTCGCCAGCCAGGTTTTTGAATTGTTCAACCGGGATCGCTGCTTCAGACTTCAGACCGGCATCAACCAGTACGACGTCTTTATGGATTGCAACGATAGTACCCTTAACGATTGAACCTGGGCGAGTTTCGATAGTCTTGAGGCTTTCCTCAAATAATTGTGCAAAATTTTCAGTCATTTTTCACTGTTTCAGTTAGTTGCTCCACTTTGCATCCGAATAAAGTGGGGTTGCTTAATTTACCGTTAACATTCCTTGTCAGCGGCTGTCCAAAGTGCAGGCTCAGGCCTGGTTCAATTGCTTCTTGGTGAAGCTCAGAACCTCTTCCAGCACTTGATCAATAGTTTTATTGGTCGAATCCAGCATATATGCATCGTCTGCAGGCTTTAACGGCGCCACTGCACGATTCATATCACGCTCATCACGTGTCTGAATTTCGTTCAAAAGGTCGTCGATGTTAACATCAAGACCTTTTTGTTTCAACTCTAAATAACGACGTCTGGCGCGCTCTGTGGCATCGGCAGTGAGGAAAATCTTCACTTCGGCACCCGGAAACACCACTGTGCCCATGTCACGACCGTCCGCCACCAAACCAGGGGCTTCACGAAATGCCCGCTGCCGTCTGAGTAAAGCTTCACGTACCCGCGGCAAAGAGGCAATTTTTGATGCCACCGAACCGACCTGTTCAGTGCGAATAGTCTGGCTGACGTTTTCGCCTTCAAGCGTGATGCGGACATTGGATTGTTCGTCACAGGTAAACTGCACATCCAGATGGGCAGCCAGCGGTTGCAACGCTTCTTCGTCCTCTGGAGCAATGTTGTGATGAATGGCTGCTAACGCCAATACCCGGTAGATAGCACCGCTGTCCAGCAGATGCCAGCCGAGCTTTTGTGCTACTAAACGACAGATGGTACCTTTACCCGAGCCTCCCGGGCCATCAATGGTAATAACCGGCGCTTGTGTCATCATCCCTCCAACTCACTTATCACAACCTATAAAGTGGCGGCATTATACAGACAATTGTGACAAAAAGCGCGGTTAAAACAGCAATTTCAGCTGGGTAAAGCGTAACCGTTTTGGTTACGCGTTTTGGCTGGCCAGCGAGGCAAATACCTCAAAATATTGTGGGAAGGTCTTGCGGGTGCAATCCGGATCTTCAATAGTGACGCCGGCACTGGCAAAGGCCAGCATCGAAAAACACATCGCCATCCGATGGTCATTGTAAGTGGCAATGCTGGCGTGCTGAATTTCAGCCGGGGGTTCAATCCGGATATAATCATGACCTTCTTCCACCACAGCGCCGACTTTACGCAGTTCAGTCGCCATCGCGGCCAACCTATCGGTTTCTTTCACCCGCCAGTTGTACACGTTGCTGATCAGCGTCGGCCCTTTGGCAAACAAGGCGGTGGTGGCAATCGTCATCGCCGCATCCGGAATGGCATTATAATCGCGGGAAATGCCATGCAATTGGTTTCGCGTAACCGAAATATAATCAAAACCCCAGTCAACACTGGCCCCCATAGCTTCCAGCGCATCGGCAAAGTGAATATCACCCTGCACCGCGTTTTTGCCAATACCTGTGACTTTGATAGTTCCACCGGCAATTGCGGCAGCCGCCAGGAAATAACTGGCAGAAGACGCATCACCTTCAACCAGGAAATCTCCCGGCGCCTGATAGTGTTGCTGCCCCTTGATGACAAAACGCTGGTAGTTGTCGTTATGTACTTCAACACCAAAACGGTTCATCAGTGCCAGCGTGATATCGATATATGGCTTGGACACCAGTTCGCCTTCGATGGCAATCACCGAATCACCGGCTAATAACGGCGCCACCATCAGCACTGCAGTTAAAAACTGACTGGAGACACTGCCATCAATGCTGACAGCACCTGGCGTTAACTGTTTGCCGCGGATCCTAAGTGGTGGAAAATCAGCCTGCCCCAAATACTGGATATCGGCCTGCCACTGCGCCAGCGCATCGACCAAATGGCCAATTGGCCGCTCATACATCCGTGGCTCGCCCGTCAGGGTGACATCGACATTCGACGCTGCCAGGGCCGCTGTCAGTGGTCGCATCGCAGTCCCGGCATTGCCAAGGTACAGCTCGAGCGGCGTACTGACATCAAACAAACCTGCCAGACCTTGCACCACACAGTTGGTTTTATCGGCCGACAGCTGATAACTGACGCCTAATTGGGTCAGCGCATTGAGCATATGCTCAACATCTTCGCTGTGCAGTAAATTGCTGATACGGGTTTCACCCTGCGCCAGGGCCGCCAGTAACAACACCCGGTTGGAAATACTTTTTGACCCTGGTAAATGCACAGTGCCATTAACTTGTGTTACATGCGATAAGGTTAAAGTCTTCATCAGCCGTGCACCCGCTCAAATTCCTGCATAAAGGTGACTAAGGTCTGCACACCCGCCAACGGCATGGCGTTGTAAATACTGGCACGCATGCCACCCACCATCCGGTGTCCTTTTAAGGCCAAAAGACCCGCTTGTTCAGCTTGTGCGACAAACAAATCGTTTAAGCGCTCATCAGCCAGTAAAAACGGCACATTCATCCAGGAGCGATAGGACAGCGCCACATCATTGCGGTAAAAATCGCTTTGGTCGATGAAGTTATACAGCGTCTGGGCCTTTTGCTGATTGATGAGCCCCATCGCCTGCACACCACCCTGACGTTTTAACCAGTCAAACACCAGGCCCGCCAGATACCAGGCATAAGTCGGCGGCGTGTTAAACATCGAATCGTTTTCAGCTGCCAGGCGGTAATCCAGAATGGCCGGAATGGCGCTGCCCGCGGCTGGCAATAAATCTTCCCGCACTATCACCACAGTTAAGCCTGAAGGGCCGATATTTTTTTGTGCGCCTGCGTAAATCACGCCATAACGGCTGACATCCAGTGGCCGCGATAAAATCGTCGAAGATAAATCGGCTACTAAAGGCACTTTGGTCTCAGGTAAATCGGTAAATTCAAGGCCATCCACAGTTTCATTCGGGCAAAAATGCACAAAGCTGGCGTTTGGATCAAGGTTCCATTGATGCGCTGGCACGAGCGTACGCAGGCCATCGGTTTTCAGCTGGATCTGTTGGGTTTTGATAGTGCTGAATTTCAGCGCTTCTTCCGCTGCCGCTTTAGACCAGGCCCCTGAGACAATATAATCGGCCTTTTTACCGGCTTGTTGCAGGTTCAGTGGCACAGCAGAAAACTGACCACGACCGCCACCATGCATAAACAGCACTTTATAATTAGCCGGCACTTGCAGTAAATCCCGCAGGTCCTGCTCGGCTTTGGCGGCAACCGCCATAAAATCTTTGCCCCTATGGCTCATTTCCATAATGGAACAGCCGCGACCATGCCAGTTGATCAATTCTTCCTGCGCCTGTTGCATCACTTCGGTCGGTAACATCGCCGGACCAGCGCAAAAGTTATAAGTTGTCATGATTTCCTCATTGTGTGCTGAACATATGTGCTGAAAAATGATATGGGCCTGGCGTGGACCTGGCGCTGTCAGTACAACCTTTGCCGGACTGCCTGACAGTAGCTGCCATCTGGATGGCTTTTTTTATGGGCTTTACTCTACCGTAAAATAGCGGCGGCACCAATGGGAAATCGCGCCGAAGCATTGTTTTTGCTGCTTTTCACTGCAACTTAGCGAGTTCAACCTGCTCAGACGGCGAAAAAATCGCACGGCTGGCAACTGGCGCTGACAGAAAACAAAACAGGCGCCGCAGCGCCTGTTTATTGATAACCATCAGCTCAAAACGAGTGATTACTCTTCCGAATCATCGGCTTCGTCAGCTTCTGCTGGTTCGGCATCAACCGCCACCACGTTTTGCTGGTCCAGTAACGCGACTTCTGCTTCCGCAGCAGCCAGCTCTTCCTGATCCTGGATTTCATCAATCCGCTGCACGCCGACGACTTTCTCGCCTTCCTGGGTCCGGATCAAAATAACCCCGGCGGTATTACGACCGACCTGAGATACTTCTTTCACCCGCGTCCGTACCAAGGTGCCTTTGTTAGAAATCAACATGATTTCATCCAGGGCATTGACCTGCACGGCACCAACCACTAAACCATTACGCTCAGAGACTTTAATCGACACCACACCTTGAGTGGCACGGCTCTTCTCCGGGTATTCAGCCAGCGCTGTGCGTTTACCATAACCGTTTTCGGTCACCGTTAAGATAGCACCATCAGACTTCGGCACAATCAAGGACACCACAGAACCGTTTTCGCGCAGTTTAATACCACGCACACCAGTAGCGGTCCGGCCCATGCCACGCACTTGCTCTTCGTGGAAACGAACCACTTTACCGTCATCAGAGAACAACATGATCTGACTGTTACCATCGGTGATATCCACCCCGATCAGTTGATCACCTTCGTTCAGGTTGACGGCAATAATACCGTTACTGCGCGGCCGGGAGTATTCAGTTAACGAAGTTTTCTTTACAGTACCGTTGGCTGTTGCCATAAAGACATATTTGCCTTCTTCATATTCCCGCACCGGCAGAATCGCAGTAATCCGCTCACCTTCTTCCAGCGGTAACAGGTTAATGATTGGCTTGCCACGGGCTTGGCGTGAGGCCAGCGGTAACTGATAGACTTTCAGCCAGTATAAACGGCCACGGTCTGAGAAGCACAAAATGGTATCGTGGGTGCTGGCAATCAATAACTGGTCAACGAAGTCTTCATCTTTGACCGTCGTCGCCGCTTTACCACGACCACCCCGACGCTGCGCTTCATAATCAGACAGCGCCTGATACTTGGCGTAGCCTAAGTGTGACAAGGTCACGACCACGTCTTCTTCAGCAATCAAATCTTCCATGTTGATATCCAGCGCATTGTCCTGGATTTCAGTGCGACGTTCGTCGCCATACATGGTTTTCGCCGCGACCAGTTCTTCACAGATCACTTGCATCAAGCGCTCCGGGCTGGCCAGAATAAACAGCAACTCAGCAATCAGATCCAGCAGCTCTTTGTATTCGCCGAGGATTTTTTCATGCTCCAGACCCGTCAGCTTGTGCAGACGTAAATCGAGAATCGCCTGTGCCTGTTGTTCGGTCAGGAAATAAAAACCGTCACGGATACCAAAATGCTCTTCCAGCCATTCTGGCCGTGCTGCGCTTTCACCGGCGCGCTCCAGCATGTCTTTGACATTACCCAGCAACCAACCACGCGCCACTAAACCTGATTTGGCTTCACTTGGGCTTGGCGAGTTTTTAATCAGCTCAATAATTTCATCGATATTGGTCAGTGCAATCGCCAGACCTTCTAAAATGTGCGCCCGATCGCGGGCTTTTTTCAGGTCATACACAGTACGACGCGTTACTACTTCACGGCGGTGCAACACAAAACACTGCAGAATTTCTTTTAAACCCAGCAGTTTAGGTTGACCCTGGTCCAGTGCCACCATGTTGATACCAAACACAGTTTGCATCTGAGTCTGGGTATACAGCTGGTTGAGCATCACATCAGAAGATTCACCGCGTTTAAGTTCGATGACAATCCGCATGCCGTCTTTATCGGATTCATCGCGCAGTGCCGAAATACCTTCAATGCGTTTTTCTTTCACCAGCTCAGCGATTTTTTCAATCAAGCGGGCTTTGTTGACCTGATACGGAATTTCATCAACGATAATGGTTTCACGACCGGTTTTATCGTCAGTTTCAATATGGGTTTTGGCCCGGATATAGACTTTACCGCGACCGGTACGATAGGCTTCTTCGATGCCACGGCGACCGTTGATAATAGCGGCAGTTGGGAAATCCGGCCCCGGCAGGTATTCCATCAGTTCAGGAATAGTAATATCCGGGTTGGCAATCAGCGCCAAACAAGCATTGATCACTTCATTAAGGTTATGCGGCGGAATATTGGTCGCCATACCCACGGCAATACCGCTGGAACCATTGATCAGTAAATTCGGGATCTTGGTTGGCAATACTGCCGGGATCATTTCTGTGCCATCGTAGTTCGGCACAAAATCGACGGTTTCTTTGTCTAAATCAGCCAGCAATTCAGTGGTGATTTTTGCCATCCGCACTTCGGTATAACGCATGGCTGCTGCCGAGTCACCATCGACCGAACCAAAGTTACCCTGACCATCCACCAGCATATAACGTAGTGAAAATGGCTGTGCCATCCGTACGATAGTGTCATAAACAGCAGTATCACCATGCGGGTGATACTTACCGATCACGTCACCGACCACACGGGCCGATTTTTTGTAAGCCCGGTTCCACTCGTTGCCAAGTTCTTTCATCGCGAACAGAACACGACGATGCACTGGCTTTAAACCGTCCCGAACATCGGGTAAAGCCCGGCCGACGATCACGCTCATGGCGTAATCGAGATAAGAATTTTTTAATTCTTCTTCAATATTAATGGGAACGATTTCTTTGGCCAGATTTGTCATAATAAAGCTTTTTTCCCTTAAAATCAGACAGATGACTCGCGTTTAGTTTGCTTATCCGCGCGGCGAGAACCGGGGATTCTAACACAATCCGTCAACCTTGCCATGCCTTCGCACAGATTGTCTATGACAAGCCGGCTGACAGTTGCATTGCACCTTGGCGCTAACACCTTATAATAGCGGCAAAATTAAGCCAGAATCTTTGAGAGCACTGATGTCTTTTGCCCAAAACCCGAATGTTGATGCCGACGAAATTGCCAAGTTTAATCAAATCGCTTCACGCTGGTGGGACCCTACCGGTGAATTTAAACCGCTGCATCAATTAAACCCGACCCGGTTAAGTTATATCAGCGATCAACTGCAGGGCCTGTTTGGCAAAGTGGCAGTTGATGTCGGTTGTGGTGGCGGCATCCTGGCCGAAGCGATGGCCAAAGCCGGCGCTGTGGTGACGGGCATTGATATGGCCGAAGAAGCCTTGATGGTGGCCAAATTGCATGCGCTGGAAAGTGGCGTCAAGCTGGATTATCAGCAAAGTACCGCTGAAGCCTTTGCTGGCACCCATGCCAACAGCTTTGATTTGGTGACTTGCATGGAGATGCTGGAACATGTGCCGCAGCCAGCCTCGGTGGTACAAGCATGCGCCGATTTAGCCAAACCTGGCGCAACCTTAGTGTTTTCCACCCTGAATAAACACTGGAAAGCCTATCTGCTGGCCATTATTGGCGCCGAACAGCTGTTAAAGCTGGTGCCGCGTGGCACGCATGACTTTAACAAGTTTATCCGCCCTTCCGAACTGATGCGGATGATTGAACAAGCAGGTTTAGAACTGGTGGATGCCACCGGCTTGCATTACAACCCAATTCAGCAGAGTTTCCGTACCGGGCCTGGCGTTGATGTGAATTATTTTGTCGTGGCAAGGAAACCGCTATGAGCGCGCAGTTGAACACTCCGCAAGCGGTGTTGTTTGATTTGGACGGCACCCTGGTCGATACCGCCGATGATTTGGGCGCGGCACTCAATCACGTGTTGGCGAATTTTGGCAAACCACGCTGTTACAGCGAGCAATACAGACCTGTGGCATCCCATGGCGCTAAGGGTTTGTTACAGCTTGGCTTTGGCGCTGAATTTGCCAGTTACGATTTTGCGCTGTTACGTCAGATGTTCCTGCACTATTACGCTGAGCATATCGCGCAGCACAGTCAACCTTTTGCCGGGGCAGTACCTTTATTACAGCAGTTGGAGCAACAGCAGATCCCTTGGGGTGTGGTGACCAACAAGCCTTATAAGCTGGCGGCCAGTTTATTGCGGCAATTACCGGCACTGGCAAACTGCCGGCTGTTATTGGGGGGTGACAGTCTGGCACAGCGTAAACCGGATCCAACGCCACTCTGGGTCGCTTGTCAGCAGCTAACAGTCGATCCACGGCAATGTTGGTATGTCGGCGATGCTGAGCGGGACATCGAAGCCGGACGCCGTGCTGGCATGCAAACTGTGCTGGCCGCCTTTGGTTATATTGCCAACGAAGATCAGCCCGAGTTATGGCAGGCTGATTTGACGATTAGCAGTCTGGCCGAATTGCAACTGCATTTGGGTTAACAATCGCCCGACGGTTACGCCTTGAGCGGGACGGTCTGGCGTCAGCATCCCTGTCACAGTGCTGACATAGAGTGGTGATGAAACAACCAGACCTTCTAAAAAATAACCGCTCAGAATTATTTAGTCAGGCAGCGCAAAAAAGCTTGCTTCTGCCGCAGGTTTTTCGGTTACGCGCCTCTCAAGTGAGCGTCTACTAACATAAGCCAGATCAAGCTTTTTTTTCACTTTTTTCGGGGCTTGCAATTGAAACTGATCCACTCTATCTTGTGCTTCGTTAATACGAAAACCCCATATCTAGTGCATTGCCGCAGCGCGTTGTCCAATTATCCATTGATACTGGCCGACTGTCGGCGCAACCGTTTGAAGCAACGGATTTTTCGCACTTGGGGCTGAACGACCAGTCTGACCGAACTATCAGCGTCGTCAGTTCTGCACTTTTGAGCATCATAACAACAATTGAAACGGAACCCTTCAGCAATGAATCAACCATTATACGTAACCAAACGTGACGGCCTGCGTGAACCTCTGGATCTGGATAAAATCCACCGTGTGATTACCTGGGCAGCCGAAGGTTTACAGAATGTCTCAGTCTCTCAGGTTGAATTACGCTCCCATATCCAGTTTTATGACGGCATTAAAACCGCTGATATTCATGAAACGATTATCAAAGCTGCGGCAGATTTAATTTCGAAGGAAACTCCGGATTATCAATATATGGCTGCCAGGCTGGCTGTGTTCCATTTACGCAAAAAAGCTTATGGTCAGTTTGAACCACCAAAGTTGTATGACCATGTGGTCAAAATGGTGGAAAACAATCGTTATGATGCGCATATCCTGGCCGACTATAGCCCGGCTGAAATCGCCGAGATCGACAGCTTCATCGATCACCATCGCGATATGAATTTTTCCTATGCGGCTGTCAAACAATTAGAAGGTAAATACCTGGTACAAAACCGGGTCAGCGGCGAGATTTATGAAAGCGCCCAGTTCCTGTATATCCTGGTTGCCGCCTGTTTATTTGCCACTTATCCAAAAGAAAGCCGGCTGCGTTATATCCGTCGTTTTTATGATGCGGTTTCTTTATTCAAGATTTCGTTACCAACCCCTATTATGTCCGGTGTGCGCACCCCAACCCGTCAGTTCAGCTCTTGCGTGTTAATCGAATGCGGCGATAGCCTGGATTCAATTAACGCCACTTCCAGCGCTATTGTGAAATATGTATCACAACGTGCCGGTATTGGTATCAACGCTGGCCGCATCCGGGCACTGGGCAGCCCAATCCGCAATGGTGAAGCTTTCCATACCGGTTGTATCCCGTTTTACAAACATTTCCAGACTGCGGTTAAAAGCTGTTCACAAGGCGGCGTCCGTGGTGGTGCAGCCACGCTGTTTTACCCACTGTGGCATCTGGAAGTTGAATCTTTATTGGTGCTGAAAAACAACCGTGGTGTGGAAGAAAACCGGGTGCGGCATTTAGATTACGGCGTACAGTTTAACCGCCTGATGTATACCCGCCTGATCAAAGACGAAATGATTACCTTATTCAGCCCGTCAGATGTGCCAGGTTTATACGATGCATTCTTCCAGGATCAGGACTTGTTTGAACAGTTGTATGTCAAATATGAAGCTGATAACAACATCCGCAAAAAACGGATCAAAGCACTGGAATTATTTACCCTGTTTATGCAAGAACGTGCCAGCACAGGCCGTATTTACCTGCAAAACGTTGACCACTGTAACACCCATAGTCCGTTTGACCCGGCAGTGGCGCCAGTGCGGCAAAGTAATCTCTGTCTGGAGATTGCCCTGCCAACTAAACCGCTGAATGACGTCAATGATCCAAACGGTGAAATCGCCCTTTGTACTTTGTCAGCCTTTAACTTAGGCGCCATTGACAATCTGGACGAGTTAGAAGAATTAGCTGAACTGGCAGTCAGAGCGCTCGATAGTTTACTGGGTTATCAGGATTACCCGATCCCGGCGGCATTTTCTGCTTCTATGGGTCGTCGTACTTTAGGTGTTGGTGTCATTAACTACGCTTATTACCTGGCGAAAAACGGGGTGAAATATTCAGATGGTTCTGCCAATGCCCTGACACACCGCACTTTTGAAGCCATCCAGTATTATCTGATGAAGGCTTCCACTAAGCTGGCGCAGGAATTCGGTGCTTGTCCGTTATTCCATGAAACTACCTACGCCAAAGGCATTCTGCCCATTGACAGCTATAAAAAGGATCTGGACAAGGTCTGTGCTGAGCCATTGCAGTATGATTGGGAAGCTTTACGTCAGGATGTGCTGCGTTATGGCATGCGCAACTCGACCTTATCGGCACTGATGCCGTCTGAGACTTCGTCGCAAATTTCAAATGCCACCAATGGCATTGAACCACCGCGCGGCCATGTCAGCGTCAAAGCCAGTAAAGATGGTATCCTCAAGCAAGTGGTGCCTGAGTATGACCGGTTAAAACAGCAATATGAACTGCTGTGGGATATGCCTAACAACGATGGTTATATCGCGCTGGTGGCCATTATGCAGAAGTTTATTGATCAGACCATTTCTGCCAATACCAACTATGATCCGGCTAAGTTTGATGGCGGCCGCGTCCCGATGAAGTTGTTATTAAAAGATTTGCTGACTGCTTATAAACTTGGTGTAAAAACCCTGTATTACCATAACACCCGTGACGGTGCTTCTGATATTCAGGAAGATATCAAAGCCGAAGCAGCAGAAGACGACGGTTGCGCTGGTGGCGCTTGTAAAATTTAATCGATCCGGGGCTGCTTCAGCCCCGTATTTTTTCGGTAGTGTCGGCTGATGACAACTAGCCAGCGAAGTTCCCAGCATTAATTTGGAAGAGATCACGAAACAATGGCGTATACCACTTTTAATCGTACCAACAATGATCAGATGAAAGAGCCGATGTTCTTCGGAACTTCGGTCAATGTGTCGCGTTACGATCAGCAAAAATATGTCATTTTTGAAAAGCTGATCGAAAAGCAACTGAGCTTTTTCTGGCGACCGGAAGAAGTGGATGTCAGCAAGGACCGCATTGATTTTCAGGGCCTGCCAGATCATGAAAAACACATTTTTATCAGCAACCTGAAATATCAGACCTTATTGGACTCGGTGCAAGGCCGTTCGCCAAACGTGGCGTTATTGCCGATAGTGTCGTTACCTGAGCTGGAAACCTGGATCGAAACCTGGGCTTTTAGTGAAACCATTCACAGCCGCAGCTACACCCATATCGTGCGCAACATCACCAATGAACCGCATAAAATCTTTGATGATATCCTGGTCAATGAAAAGATTATTGAACGGGCGGATGATGTCACCCGTTATTATGATGCCCTGATTGAAGGGGTCAATCTGTATCATCTGTGTGGTGAAGGCAGCCATCAGATCAATGGCCAGACCATGCACATCAGCCTGCGCGAATTAAAACGCCGGTTATATCTGTGCCTGATGTCAGTCAATGTGCTGGAAGCCATCCGTTTTTATGTCAGCTTCGCCTGTAGTTTTGCTTTTGCCGAACGCGAGCTGATGGAAGGCAACGCCAAAATCATCAAACTGATTGCCCGCGACGAAGCGCTGCACCTGACCGGTACTCAGCATATGCTCAATATCATCGCCAATGGTGAAGATGACCCGGAAATGGGTGAAATTGCCAAAGAATGTGAAGCAGAAGCTTATGCCATTTTCCGCAAAGCGGCCGAGCAGGAAAAAGACTGGGCTGAATTTTTGTTTAAAGACGGTTCAATGATTGGTCTGAATAAAGATATTTTGTGTCAGTATGTTGAATACATCACCAATATCCGGATGCAGGCGATTGGCTTTAAACCAATTTTTGGCACCACCCAAAATCCGATCCCATGGATCAATGCCTGGCTGGTGTCTGACAATGTGCAGGTTGCCCCGCAGGAATCTGAAATCAGCTCTTATCTGGTTGGCCAGATTGATAATGAAGTTGATGGCGCTGACTTTGGCGATTTCGACCTTTAAGCCGGATGAGCAAGGTCGGCTTGCCGGATGGCAGCAGCCTGCCATTTGATGGCAGTTGCCCTACACTGCTTGAAGCGCTGGAGCAGCAAAAGCTGACGGTCAGTTATCACTGCCGCGCCGGCTTTTGCGGCGCCTGCCGCTGTAAATTACTGCAAGGGCAAGTGCGTTATTTGCAAGAGCCACTGGCCTTTGTCCGTAAAGGTGAATTTTTGCCCTGTTGCAGTGTGCCGGTTGGCGATATCGAGATTGAAATTCCCTGACGCTTTCTACTGCATATTGATGCAGCCCTGCTTGTTCCCTACCGCAGGGCTGTACCATCCATCCCTGGATATAAAAAAACCGCCGTGCTATTACAGCACGGCAGTTTTCATCAACTTACAGTCTCGCAACTATTACTTGCGGACGCCTTCAACCACCAGATCCAGATGCACGGTTTCAGAAGCCGGGCCAAGGATGTTTTTAATGCCATAATCAGATAAATTGATGCTGGTTTTGCCTTCAAAACCGGCGCGGTAACCACCCCATGGATCTTTACCTTCACCGGTTTTACTGGCGGCAATAGTGATTTCTTTCGTCACACCGTTCAAGGTGAAATTACCCACTAAATCAAAGTTGTTGCCATCTTTTGGCACCACTTTGCTACTAACAAAACTGGCTTTACCATGTTTGTCAACGTTCAAAAAGTCCGGGCTGCGTAAGTGTTTGTCACGCTCAGCGTGGTTAGAGTCCACACTTTTGGTATCGATTTCCAGCTGAATTTTTGATGACGCCAGATTTTTGTCGTCATAGCTGAAAGTACCTGAGAAGGTGTTAAAACGACCATGCAACCAGCTGTAACCTAAGTGGCTGACTTTAAACTGGACAAAGGCATGCGCACCCTGAGTATCAATCACATAATCAGCTGCTTGGGCAGACACAGATAACACAGCCAGCGCACTGGCGATCATAAGCTTTTTCATCGGTATTCCTTCAATGATTATTTAATGTCAGATTTTTTACCCACAGACCACCACATCCGTTTTAATGTGGCATCTTTATCCAGCAGGTGATGTTTAACCGCACCTGCCGCATGTAACAACACCAAGGCCATCAGACTGTACGCCAGCCATTGGTGTAACAACCCAGCCCGGTCTGCCTGCTCAGCAAATAATTCGCCAAAGCCCGGTAACACAAACCAGTTAAAGACTTCGATCCCCCGCGCATCCGCTGTCGAAATCAGATACCCGGTCAACACAATAGCAATAATCAGCAGATACAACAGCAGATGAGTCCAGTGCGCGACGCGCTGCACAAACTGACTATGGTGACTGAGAGCCGCCGGTTTGCCTTTTTTCCACAACCAACCCAGCCTGATCACTAACAATATTGCCAGCAGTACGCCGACACTTTTATGATAATGCGGTGCTGTTTTATACCAGGCACTGTAATAAGTCAGTTCCACCATCCAGTAACCAACGCCAAATAAGGCAAAAATCATCACCGCCATCAGCCAGTGCAGTGTTTTACTAAGCGCGCTGTATTGTTGTACTTGTTGTACTTGTTGTTCCATCATTTCCTCCGAGCAAGAACCACAGCATAACTTCAAGTTAAGCAAAAGAATATGGCAAAAGAATGCTAACTTAGTTCGAAAAAATAGAATGAAATTTGCTTATAGGTCCAGCAAAAACGGCAATCACCCCAGCCGGATTAAACGAAGTGCAGCGGCACTGTCTCCACTGCACTATCAAAATCCTGAATAATTTCTGGACTTTACCTTGACACTGGCGCAACAGCGGTTATTGCTTATAAGCGGTCGGGCAAAGATTAGCGCCTGTCATTGAGAAGTATAAAAAAGGATCGGACATGCAAACCAACTCCCGCCTGCTACTGGCGCTTGCCTTACAGCTCATTGCACTGATGATGTTGTGGCTTTCTGCCGCCGCTTGGTCATCCGCTGCGACACTCACAGTGATAGCCGCTGTCATTTTCTGGTTATTGTGGCCGGCACAGCCGCAGGTCAGTCAACCGCAGCGGGAAACGGTCATAGCCCCTGATCTCACCCCAATGACAAGCAACGTGCTGGAGCTCGTCAGTCAGGTCACGCCGGTTTGGTCGAAGCAATCACAATTGGTGAAAGATCAGACCGAAGAAGCCGTGCTAAATCTGACTGAAAAATTTCATCAATTGCTGCAGATGTTATCTGCGGAGAAACAGCAACAGAATCAACCACAAAATCAACAACTGGTGAACATGATCCGCCAATCGGAGCAAAAACTACTGGCCATGACGGCACTGTTAGTGTCGGCGCAACAAAATCGGTTGCGGATGCTGCAAGAAGTACAACAACTGGCCAAAGTCACCGAAGCTCTGCAAAATATGACCTCAGAGGTCGGTGACATTGCGGCCCAAACCAACTTATTAGCGCTCAATGCAGCGATAGAAGCGGCCAGAGCCGGCGAAAGTGGTCGTGGCTTTGCGGTGGTCGCCACTGAAGTTCGCGCCTTGTCTAATCGCAGTAGCGAAGCGGGTCGACGAATTAAAGAACGGGTGGCTGAAGTGACCCAGGCGCTGACCAAAGTGGTGCATGACAGTGAAGGTCAGGTTGAGCACGAACAACAGATCATCGTGCAAACCGAACAGACCATCCATGGGGTGATGGCCGATTACGAAAATGCCGTTCAGGTCATCACCACCGCCAACCAGCACCTGAGTGAACAATCCGGTTATGTCCAGCAACAGTTATCCGATGTCATTGTGAATCTGCAATTTCAGGACAGAGCCAGTCAGATTATCAGCCATGTTATTGCCGATATGAACAAACTGGCAACCACCGCCAGCCAGTTCCGCCAGCACCTGAGCATGGGGCAATTACCAGATCCGATCTCCGTTGCAGAGTGGCTGGCGCAACTTGAGCAAACTTATACTACGCTGGAGCAAGTCCAGGCCCATTCAGGCCGGCAAACCAGTAGTTCGGCCGATGACGTTACTTTTTTCTAAAGGATAAGGCATGAAAACTATTTTAATCGTTGATGATTCCATCAGTATTCGCCAGGTGGTCGGAATGACGCTCAAAGCCAGTGGCTACCAGGTGATCGAAGCTTGTGACGGTAAAGATGCGCTCGGTAAACTCAATGGCCAAAAAATTCATCTGATTATCTCGGACGTGAATATGCCAAATATGGATGGCATTACCATGCTCAAAGAAATTAAACAATTAGCAGCCTATCGTTTTACCCCCGTCATTATGCTGACCACCGAAGGTTCCGATCAGAAAAAAGAAGAAGGCAGAGCTGCCGGCGCCAAAGCCTGGGTGGTGAAACCTTTTAAACCCGAACAAATGCTGACAGCAGTGCAAAAACTGATTTTGCCCTGAGGAGACTGTGATGCCACTGACCATCAGTCAGAAAGCTGATTTTCTGATCGCAGAGTTTGATACTGAGCTGACCATTTTTAATGTGCGGGAGGCCCATGCGCTGCTTGCCCCTGCCCTTGCTGGCCTGCAAGGCCGGCTGATTTTCGATCTCACCACTTTGACCGATATTGATACCGCAGGCCTGCAGTTACTGCTTTGGAGTCTGCAACAAATTAAAACACCGGCCGAAGCCATAGTGGCAAGCAGCGAAGATTGTGCTTTTCATCGCATCAGCCAAAGTTATGGTTTGCAATGGCCAACTGAATTTCACAGCGGGAAACATTGAGCATGGATCTAAGTCAGGCAAAAGGTTTATTTATTGATGAAGCCCATACGCTGCTGGCTGATATGGAGCGTTTCCTGCTGGAAATTGAAGCCGGTGAAGCCAGTATGGCGCAACATATTGATGCGATATTCCGGGCGGCGCATACCATCAAAGGCTCGGCCGGTTTGTTTGGCTTTGATGCGATTGTCGCCTTCACCCACAATGTCGAAAGTGTGCTGGATAAAGTCCGGGCCGGTCAAGTACCGCTCGATGAGAGCCTGATTAGTTTAATGCTGCAATGTCAGGATCATATTGCCAGCTTGATCCGGCAGCTCGAAGACAGTGCTTGCGCTATTGATGTCGCGACCGGTACCCGTTTACTGGAAGCTTTACATCAGTATCTGGACCCACAACCGGTCAGCACACCAGCTGCCCCGGCCCATATAGCTCCGGAACACTGGCAGATTGAAATTCAGTATGGTCAGGATGTGTTTCGCGACGGCATGGACCCTCAGTCGCAGCTGAATTATCTGCAAAGTCTGGGACAACTGTTATCGATTGAGCTGCAGAGCCATTTTCCGGCAGCGAACTTGTTTGATCCGGAAAGTTGTTATTTACAGTTAACTTTGGTACTGGACAGTGAGGCCAGTAAGCAGCAAATCGAAGATGTCTTTGAATTCATTCAGGATACCAGCAAAATTAGTATCAGTAGTCCGGAAAAAGTCCGCCAAACGCTACAGCAGATGCCGACCGTCGATGAGAAAATCGGCACTTTATTGGTCCATGCCGGCGCTGTGACCGAACGTGAGTTACAACAGGCGCTGAGTCAGCAGAAACAGCAGCCGCAAAGCGATAAAGCACTTGGGCAGGTATTAATCGAACAAGGGGCGGTCAGTACTGAAGTGGTGGCAGCTGCGCTTGATAAGCAAAAAGCCACCGAGCATAAAAGGCCGGCAGATTTTCAGTTCCTGAAAGTTGAAGCACGTAAACTGGATGAATTAATTAACCTGGTTGGCGAGCTGGTCACCGCCGGTGCTGGTATTGATGTGCTGGTACAGCGACTGGCCGATGAAAAACTGCGGGAATCTTTTGGTGTGTTAACTTCGTTGCTGGAACAAATTCGTGATGGTGCGCTTGGCCTTCGGATGGTGCAAGTCGGTGAATCCTTTAGCCGGTTAAAACGTATAGTGCGCGATGTCTCCAAAGAGCTGGGCAAAGATATTGAACTGACCATTGCCGGCGCTGATACCGAACTTGATAAAAGCATGGTGGAGAAATTATCCGATCCATTAATGCACATTGTCCGCAATGCCTTAGATCATGGTATCGAAAACAAAGAATTACGTCTGTATAAGGGCAAACCGGCACAGGGACAGCTGAAACTGAGCGCCTGCCACGAAGCAGGTTCAGTGGTGATTGAGATTGCAGACGACGGAGCTGGCCTCAATGTCGAACGGATCCGCGCCAAGGCAATAGAAAAAAACATTATTCCGGCGGATAAAGAGCTGACCGAAGAAGAAGTCTACAAACTGATTTTTGCACCTGGCTTTTCCACCGCGGCTGCCGTCACTAATCTGTCAGGCCGGGGTGTGGGTATGGATGTTGTCAAACGCAATATCGAAGAATTGCGTGGCCAAATCCAAATCAGCTCAGTGCCTGATCAAGGCACTAATTTTAAAATCCGTTTACCGCTGACGCTGGCTATTATTGATGGTTTCCTGGTGAGTGTCGGCGATACGTTTCTGGTGCTACCGCTCAATATGGTGCAGGAATGTATCGAGTTTAACCAGCATCAACTGGACAATGAGCGTAATTATCTGGATTTACGTGGTGAAGTATTGCCCTTCATCCAATTACAGCAATTGTTTGATCTACCTGCTGGCAACTCCAGTCGTGAAAATATAGTGGTGGTGCAATACGGCAATCAACGCGCCGGACTGGTGGTTGATCATCTGCATGGTGAATTGCAAGCCGTGATTAAACCGCTGAATTCATTGTTCCGCTCGTTAAAAGGCATTGGCGGTTACACCATTCTGGGCTCAGGTAAAGTGGGGCTGATCCTGGATATTCCTCAGCTGGTGCAATTTGCCACCGCAGTTGAAAGTCAGAGTTTTGAACATTAACTGCCATCAAAGCAGAAGGAGCAGGATGTGGACGAACAATTTAATAAAGATCCGCTGAGTCATCAGCATTTTTTAACCTTTTTACTCAGAGATGAATGTTTTGGCATCAGTATCAACTCAGTGAAAGAAATCATTGAGTATGACAATGTCACCCCTATCCCGCTGATGCCTGATTTTGTCAAAGGGGTGCTGAATTTACGGGGTGATGTGGTACCGGTCATTGATTTATCAATCCGCTTTAATAAAGCGCCGACCGAAGTCCAGAAAAGAACCTGTATTGTGATTCTGGAGATCATTTTTGAAGAACAGATAGTCACTATTGGTGCTGTAGTCGATAGTGTCAGTGAAGTGATTGAAATTAATATGGATAATATTGAACCAGCCCCAACCTTTGGCGCCCGGATCCGGGCGCAGTTTATTCTTGGTGTCGCCAATGTTGGGGAGCAGTTTGTCATTTTACTGCGCGGTGAACGGGTACTGTCACTGGATGAAATGGCGGCTATTATCGAAAAAGTTGCTGACTAAGCACAGGAGTTGCCGATGTTCGATCAAATGACATTATTCGCCCGTCAGGGGTTTCTGGCCCTGAGCATGATCCTGCTGCTGATTTTATCCGGTCTGCTTGGGCTAAGGGGCATGTGGCTGGAACAACAAAGTTTGGCGACTATGTACCAGGATCGGGTGGTACCGATGCAACAGCTGATCAGTGTGTCCGATTTACTGACCGAGCTGCTGCAAAAACTGCCACAACAAATCCAGCAACAAGGTTTTGTCACTGCGCCACAATTGGAACAACAGCGCCAGCAACAAGCCGAGTACCAGCAACTGTGGCAACAGTATCTTGCCACCCGGCTGACTGCGGAAGAACAGCGTTTGGTTGATGCGCTCAAAACCGATATGGCGCAAGCCGGTGCAGAATTACAGCATTTACAGCAATGGTACCAACCGCTGAACGCTGCAGCGCTGGCTGCTTATTTAAAACAGCCGGCCTTAGTGCCAGAGTTGCAACAGCAATTTCGCCAGCTTGTTGCCTTACAAACCCGGGAATCAGCAGCGCTCTATCAACAATCCAGCCAGAATTACCAGCATAATCTGCAGTTAATGCTGGGGTTGATGGTATTGAGCCTGACGGTTGCTTTGTTATTGGCCGTGCTGATCAGTCGCAGTATTCTGCGCCAACTTGGCGGTGAACCAACCGCAGCCGTTCAAATGATCCAGCAAATCGCCGCAGGGAATTTGAATGTGGCGATCCCGCTCGACGCCACCGATCAACACAGTATGCTGCGCCACTTACAACAAATGGTACAGCGACTGGCAGATGTGATTACTCAGGTTCGCAGTTCGGCCGATACCTTATCTTCGGCGTCAGTCCAGATGAGTGGCACTGCCCAGGGGCTGAGTCAATCTTCCACGGAACAAGCCGGCAGTGTGGAACAAACCAGCAGTGCGATGGAACAAATGTCAGCTTCAATCGCACAAAATAATCAAAACTCGACCGTCACTGAAACGATTGCCAAGGACAGTGCCAGCGATGCGGTGATCGGTGGTGAAGCCGTGCGTAATACCGTCATAGCTATGCATCAGATAGCCCAGAAAATCAGTATTATCGACGATATCGCCTATCAGACCAATTTATTGGCCCTGAATGCGGCGATTGAGGCAGGCCGGGCTGGTGAACACGGCCAAGGCTTTGCCGTGGTGGCTGCTGAAGTGCGTAAATTAGCGGCGCGCAGCCAAACCGCAGCCAAAGATATCGGTGACGTAGCAGCCAACTCAGTCGCACTGGCTGAACAGGCAGGACAACTGCTAGACCAAATGCTTCCAGCCATTCAGCGTACCTCTGAATTAGTGCAGGAAATTTCCGCCGCCAGCACTGAACAAAGCCAGGGTGCCGGCCAGATTAATACCGCCATTAGTCAAATTACCCAAGCCACCCAACAAAATGCCGCAGCCTCAGAGCAACTATCCGCCACTTCGGAAGAGTTAACCGCTCAAGCGCAACAGTTACAGCAACTGGTGGCCTATTTTCAGTTACCAGGACAATCGCATGAGCCCCGGCGCGTTGCTGCTAGTAGCCACGCCGCAGCCACATCATCAGCGGTGGCGAATCCCGGCAGGAAAAAGCCTGTGCCGCAGCCACCAAGGGCAGTTAAACCAACCTTACCAGCCCTATCCAAACGCCCGGCGGGCACCAACCGCACTGCCAAGATGAAAATTCCAGCCATGGCAGTGCAGACTACAGCCAGTGTTAGGCCAAGACAGGATGATGATTTTGAATATGAAAAGTTCTGAAGCTGGCAACGGTAACCGGCTTCATACTTTATCCACCGCGGAGTTTGTTCAATTTCGTGACTGGTTGTATCAGCAGGCAGGTATCCATCTGGCCGATGTCAAAAGCAGTATGGTCAGTGGCCGGTTGCAAAAAAGGCTCAGTGCCCTGCAGCTGCCTGGCTTTAGCGCTTATCTGGATTATCTGCGGGTACCAGCCCATCAGCAGGAACGTCAGACTTGTCTGAATTTGCTGACCACCAACGAGACATATTTTTTCCGTGAAGAAAAGCATTTCGCTTTTTTGCAAAAACTGTTGCAACAACAACCTGGTTACCGGCAATGGCAGATTTGGAGTGCCGCAGCCTCTTCCGGTCAGGAGGCCTATTCCATCGCCATGATATTAGCCACTGAACTTGGCTTAGACGCGCCCTGGAAAATCTGTGCCACCGATATCAATACAACAGTGCTGGAAAAAGCACAACGTGGCATTTATTCAATCGAGGAAACTGAAAAAATTCCGCTGCCGATGCTGAAAAATTATTGTGAAAAAGGCGTCGGTAAAGATCAGGGTTGGTTCAGAGTGGGTCAGCCAGTACGCCAGCATGTCCAGTTCAGTTTGGCTAATTTATTTAAACTGGATGCCAAATTACCGCAGTTTGACGTTATTTTCTTACGTAATGTGTTGATCTATTTCGAATTGGAAGACAAGAAGCTCATCGTATCAAATGTGGTGCGGCAATTAAAACCAGGTGGCACCTTGTTGGTTGGTCACTCGGAAAGTATCCATGGTTATCACCCCTCACTACAACAGGTACAGCCGAGCTGCTATTGTTATCAGAAGTCGTGACCAAAAGTTACAGCCGGCGATAGCAAGCGAGCAGTTATCAATGTTTGGAGATTAGATGCAAGCACGACGGATCAAAGTTTTAATCGTTGACGACTCAGCCCTGGTTCGACAAGTATTGACCCAGCTGCTGGAAGGTTTTGCCGATATTGAAGTGCTGGGCAGTGCGCCTGATCCGTTATTTGCCATGAACAAGATGAACAAGGATTGGCCTGATGTCATTACGCTGGATGTTGAAATGCCCAGGATGGATGGCATCACCTTTTTAAAGCAAATTATGCAAACCAGACCGACCCCGGTGCTGATTTGCTCATCTTTAACCGAAAAAGGTGCTGCCACCACAGTCCAGGCCATGCAAGCCGGTGCCGCGGGTATTTTTACCAAGCCGCAACTGGGTGTGAAAGATTTTTTGCAGGCCAGCAAACAACAATTCGCCGATGCGATCCGGGAAGCGGCGCGCACCAACACCCGGAACCTGTTACCCAGACCATTACAGCCGCCAGCCCCGTTATTGCAGCCTGTGGTCCACACTGACACTCAGGCAATGGCACGCACCACAGAGAAAGTGATTGCCATCGGTACGTCCACCGGCGGCACTATTGCGCTGGAGTTTCTGCTGTCGCAACTCACCTCCGTTTGCGAAGGTATTGTGATAGTGCAGCATATGCCAGAGAAATTTACCGCGGCTTTTGCTGCCAGGCTGAATTCCATTTGTGCCATTGAAGTGCGGGAGGCAAAACATGGCGACCGCATCCGGCCTGGTTTGGCATTGATAGCACCAGGCGGCCAGCATTTATCGATAGGCCGCAGCGGTGCTTATTATCAGGCCCTGGTCAAACCTGGTCCGGCGGTGAACCGGCACTGCCCTTCGGTGGATGTCTTATTTCGCAGTGTGGCTAAAATTGCCGGCGCCAATGCCATTGGCATTATTATGACCGGGATGGGAGATGATGGTGCCCGCGGATTGCTGGAAATGCGTGAAGCTGGCGCCCGCACTTTTGCCCAGGATGAAGAGTCTTCGGTGGTATTTGGGATGCCAAAAGAAGCCATTAAGCGCCAGGCGGTCGACCAAATCGTTGGGCTGGACCGGATCCCCGCCGTCATTATGCAATACAGTCAATAAGGATATTGCCATGCAAAACCTGAAATTGCTGATTGTGGATGATAGCCCGGTGCAACGGGAATACATGCTGCAGTTGTGCCGTGACATTGGCTTTGTGGAACTCAGCTACGCCGAAAATGGCGAAATCGCTTTACCTATGCTGCAACAACAACAATTTGATGTGCTGATTTGTGATTTAGAAATGCCAGGTTTAGATGGTATTGAATTGTTGCATAAAGTAGCTTCGTTAAACTGCAATGCCGCCGTGATTATTGTCAGTGGCCGCGAACAAAATCTGCTCACGGCAGTGGAGTTGATGGCTCGATCCGATGGTTTACAGGTGCTGGGCAGTTTACAAAAACCATTGGACACTGCGGCATTCAGCCAATTACTCAGTCAGTTAAAACCACAAGCGCAAAGCAATAAAAACCCAGCCCAACAGCAGCAACAGCCCTTGCTTGATTTCAAAGAGTTATCTGAGGCCTTACATCAGCATCAATTTGTGTTGCACTATCAACCCAAAGTTGACATCCAAAGCGGCCAACTGACCGGGGTTGAAGCGCTGGTCAGATTACAACATCCCAGTCGTGGCCTGATTTACCCGGGTCACTTTATTGCGGTCTGCGAACGTTTTAACCTGATTGATGCCTTGAGCTACGAGGTGCTGTTGCTGGCCATCGCCCAGCTGCAACAATGGCGTGCCAAAGGCTTTGTGCCGAATATTTCAGTCAATCTCTCGGCAACTTCGTTTGAAAATGCGTTTTTCTTGCAACAAGTGAATCAGTTGCTGGCAGATTCAGCTATCGACCCGACCCAACTTATGTTTGAAGTCACTGAAACCGCCGTCATTCGTAATATGGGCCAGGCGCTGGCTTTTTTAAGCCGGCTGCGACTGTCCGGCTTTGGTTTATCCATTGACGATTACGGCACTGGCTATTCTTCAGTGAAACAACTATCACAAATACCATTTACCGAATTAAAAATAGACCGCAGCCTGATTGATGGCATTGCCAGTCGCCGGCATTTACAAGTGATCTTAAGCAGCACCTTATCCATGTGTCAGCAACTTGGCATTAAAGTGGTGGCTGAAGGCGTGGAACAGCCAGCTGATTGGCAATATTTACTGCAATTTAGCGGCTTAGTGGCGCAAGGTTATTATCTGGCAAAACCTATGTCGTGCCATGCCCTGGAAGCCTGGATCCAACAAGGTTGCCGCTGCGCCGGCGCCACGATGGAGTAAGGCTGGGCCCTTGTTACAGTTTGACCTGACGCAACCAGACATGGCCAGTGCCAATTTCAAAAATCAGATTGCGATGCCCCTGGCCGCCCACATGCTCGGCGGCAAACTTTCCCCCAAGGCGCTGCACAAATTGGCGGGCAGCGCTGATGTTTTGTTGGCCAATTTGCCGGGCCGAAATATCCTGGCCGCTAAACATAGAAGCGCCGCCAAATAACTTCATTTGCAACTGCGACACTTGAATGCCCTGCCGGCCAAATTGTTGCACCATGGCCTCTAAAGCACTATCGGCGTAACGGCCAGCTTCTTCAGGCTTATGCTTGCCATGGGCAGATGGCAATAAAAAATGCGTCATGGCGCCGGTTTGGCTGGCAGCGTGCCAACAAGTGACCGAAACACATGAACCTAACAGGGTCCGGATACGATAATCCTGATCAGCCAGGCACCATTCGCCAGGCTGCAAAAAAATATCGATCAGATGCGGTGGTGTGACCGGTTGTGCCATCAAACTGCTCCAGAACACTCAACAGGTTGACGACATCACGCCAACCTGCTGCCGCGAACCCGGCTAATAAG
>Ga0209599_10000507_pt1 | contig 24804 bp, 27 predicted proteins | sample Shrwel_input2_FT_FD_187534 | JGI IMG/M metagenome (GOLD analysis project Ga0209599, IMG submission 187534) | Subsurface microbial communities from deep shales in Ohio, USA - Utica-3 well 1 S input2 FT (SPAdes) (version 2) ... | reverse complement strand
GTGCATCAACCATGAACTGAGTGAATTCATATGCAAACAATCGTCATCATTGGCGCAAGTCATGCTGCGGCGCAGTTGGCGGCAAGTCTGCGGCCAGATGGCTGGCAGGGCAAGATTGTGGTGATCGGCGATGAGGCGTATTTGCCGTATCACCGACCACCGTTGTCCAAGACTTTTTTGTCTGGTGCGCAACAGGTCGATGAGTTGTTGATTCGTCCAGCGGCGTTTTATCAAAAAAATCATATCGAGTTCCGGCACGGTCGGGTGGTTGCGATTGATCGGGCAGCACGCAGCGTGACACTACAAGATGGCAGTACGCTTGCGTATGACCAGTTGGCGCTGTGTACCGGTGCACGAGTCAGAACGGTGTCGCTGGCTGGGTCTGATTTGGCAGGTGTGCATTACCTGAGAAATATCAGCGATGTACAGGCGATCCAGCCATTGGTACAACCCAGTGCTAAAGCAGTGGTGATCGGTGGTGGTTATATCGGTCTGGAAACCGCCGCAGCATTGACCGAGCAGGGCATGCAGGTGGTGGTTTTGGAAGCAGCCGAGCGGATTTTGCAGCGGGTGACTGCGCCGGAGGTGTCGGATTTTTATGCGCGGATTCATCGTGAGCAGGGTGTGACGATTCATACCGGTGTGTCGGTCACGGCGATCACGGGTGAGGGACGGGCGCAAGCGGTGCTGTGTGCCGATGGTTCGGTGTTCGACGCGGATCTGGTGATTATCGGGGTCGGGGTTGTGCCGAATGTCGAGCTGGCGCTAGACGCAGGCTTGCAGGTGGACAATGGTATTGTGATTGATGAGTATTGCCGTACCAGTTCACCGGAGATTGTGGCCATTGGGGATTGTGCCAATGCGTTTAATCCGATTTATCAGCGGCGGATGCGCTTGGAGTCGGTGCCTAATGCCAATGAACAGGCCAAAATTGCCTCGGCGACCTTGTGCGGTCTACAGCGGACTTCGAAGAATTTGCCTTGGTTTTGGTCAGATCAGTATGATCTAAAATTGCAGATTGCGGGACTCAGTCAGGGTTGCGATCAGATCGTGATTCGGGGTGATGTGCAGCAGGGTCGTAGCTTTGCAGCGTTTTATTTGCAGGCGGGTCGCTTGATTGCGGCAGATTGTGTCAATCGCCCGCAAGAGTTTATGCTGGGCAAAAAGCTGATCACGGCTGGTACGGCGGTCGATCCACTGCGGTTGGCGGATGAGTCGATTGCGGTACAGGCGTTGATGGGGTAGCTTAAAACTACATCAGGCTAGATTTGCATTACGCTGATTCAGATGTTAATCAGAATGGCATCGATAGATACCTGTGAGAGCAAGTCAGGTGCAGCTTTGGCTTTGTGTAATTCACCACCCGTGATCGCAAACACGATGGGTAATCCATACCCATCTACGGCAAGATGGATCTTACTTGTCTTGCTACCTCGACTTAAGCCAATCGCCTCCTGATCGTGAGTTGCAGCACGTGCATTATGTTGATGTGCCTTGACGTAATTGCTATCCATAACCCCTACTCTATATCAGAGTCAGTAGATAAAACCCTGAGTATGCTTTGGAAAAAACCTTTTGCTGACCAGTCGTTGTATCTTTTGTAGAGATTAGGCTGCTGACCAAACTCAGTCAGGAGGTAGGTCTAGCCATGGACATTTCACCCACATTCTGTAGAGCATGGCTTCTACGGTGAGCCGTAAATTTGGTTTGTGATCAATGTCCTGTTGCTTGAGCATAGGAGAAATCTTTGCTCAATGTTGGTCGTTCAGCATAAAGCGTGGCATGGTGGACTCGGATGGGGAGAGCTTTAATTCTCTGAGTCTGCCTCCAATTTGCAATCAATATTTTCAAACGTCAACACACTCTAATGTAAAAAAACTAACATTAAAAAAACACCTCTGCCAAAAGGTCTGGTAGCTATATTCGATGTCAAAGATGATCTGGCTCACCTGCTGCGTTGTTAACTCATTCTATCAAATTTTGAGGACAGGCTTGACATTTGGTCAATCGACCAATATATTTCAAAATATGCATTTGGTCATTTGACCAATACCCGTTGAATTCTTGTGTGATATTTGCTGTGCCTGACCAAGGTGAAAAATATTGCTCAAGGTCAAATGTGATAGCAGGTTTACAGACATTCGATGCCTTTACAAGGAAACTCTCGCCATGACTCATATGATCAATATCCAGCCACGTAAGCCGCGGTTTGATTTAAGTGATGTTCCAGTTTTTTGGAACGACGGTGACCCGGTGTTAACACGCTTCTTTGATGCACTTTCTATTCACTTCCCCGATGGAGAGCGTTTTTTTATTCAGTCGGTGCGTAACTATCAGGATCTGGTCACAGATCCTAAACTGAGAGAAGATATCAAAAACTTTTTTCGCCAAGAAGCGCAACATGGCATTGTGCATGACCAGTATAATGCGGTGATGCAGTCGCAAGGCATTCATGTCGAAAAGGTCATCGCAAGATTCAAATTATTTATTCGGCTCTCCCAAAAACACCTGCCCGCCAAGTATCTGTTGGCCATGACAGCTGCCTTTGAACATATTACTGCTGTACTAGGCGAGGGTGCTATGGAGGGTGAGGGTGAGATGTTCAAGAATGCTCATCCCGCAATGCGTGCCATGTTCATGTGGCATGGGGTAGAAGAAGTCGAACACAAAACAGTAGCCTTTGATGTTTACGAAACAGCGGCAGGTGGGGGGTATTTCACCCGCGCATCTGCTTTGATTATCGGAACGCTACTGGTACATGCGGTGGTTGGCTCAGTTCTTTGGCATATGTTGAAAATTGACAAACTACAAGGTCAGCCATTGGTGCTTGCTAAGGGATTTTATCGCCTCTATGGACCACGTGGCCTGATTACCAGACTTATTCCACGCTATCTGGACTGGTTTAAGCCAGGTTTCCATCCTAGCGACACCGAAATCCCAGAAAAGGTTAATTCTTGGCTGGCTGAATATGATAAGCATCAAGACCCTATGGAAGCGTCACGAATTGTTTTTAATGTCCCCATTGCAAAAGCTGTATAGATCAGGAGAGACCGTGAAAGACTCGACTCGACTTGACCAAGTCGAGTAACCTGTCTTATTGATATAATGTTATGAGTCAAACTATGTTGAGTAGTGAATCTACGCGAGTCGAAGTTGCTGACCGCGAGAGAGTATTAGCCGCTTCTGCCAAGCTGTTTCGAGAAAAGGGTTTTGAGCGTACCAGTGTGCGAGAAATTGCCAGTGCTTGTGGTATTCTTCCAGGCAGTCTGCATTACCGCTATCGTAGTAAAGACGATATTTTGGTTGATATGATGCGGCTTGCTATTGAGAGAACTATTTACAGGATTGTTGAGGCGACTTCCGCGATTCAAGATCCACTCAAAAAAATGCAATCGGCACTGCAGACACATGTCGATATCCTTATGTCGGGTGACGATATGGTTTATGTGTTGTTGTTTGAGTGGCGCTCGGTACATGGAGTCGCACGTGAGCAGATTATTGCTGAGAGAGACAGATACGAGCGATATTGGCAGACAATTCTTGATGATCTGCAGTCTTATGGTTGTATCCGAAACGATGTGGATGCAGATCTGTTAAGACTGATTGGGCTAGGAGCAATAAACTGGGCTGCCACTTGGTATAAAGAAAATGGTAAGTACAATCTTGAACAGATCGCGGATGCGATATGGCAGATGATGACAAGAGGCATCCTTAATCCAGATTTTCACGAAGAGGCAAAAAACCTGTGACCAACTATAAGACTCCATCCCGTATCACGCACGCCATCGGGAGGCATTGTGGCAGCTCCGCAATTCGTGATTTGCTCGAGTTTAATGGGCTGAATATTTCCGAGGCCATGTGCTTTGGATTAGGCTCAGGGCTTGGCGTGACCTATTTGGAAATGGCTGACGCCCCTGTGCCATTTTTAGTGCATGTGCGGTCTTTGGGGTTTGAAGCGCGCGTATTTGAAAGTATCGGTATACCCTTTGAGTGGCAAACCTTCGAGTCACCCGAATCGGCAGCCACCGCGCTGGAGAAATGTTTGGATGCGGGTCACCCCACCCTGTTGCTGACGGATATTTTTTATTTACCTTACTTCAACAGCAGCACGCACTTTCCCGGTCACGCCATAGCCGCTTGGTCGAGAAATCCAGAGACAGGTGCGGTATTTGTCACCGATACCGAGCGTCCGAGTGTTTTGTCGGTGACGCGAGAGGCACTGACCCGCGCACGTTTTTCTACACAGCCCCCATTTATTCACTATGGCAATATGTTCACGCCCACCGCGTTTCAAGGCGAAATTACCCCCGAGATGATTACCGGTGTCATCCATGACAACGCCAAGTCATTAGCTGTGAGTGGCATATCGGCACTGGAAACATGGCTGGCCGAACTGAGTCGTTGGGGAGCCACAGGCGATTGGCACTGGACGACCCGATTTGCCTACCAAATTATTGAAAAGCGTGGCACAGGTGGCGGCGGCTTCCGCAAAATGTACGCTGAATTCCTTGATGAAGCGGTTCACTATGACGCAAGTGTACAGCAATATCGACTGCCCCTGTTAATGAGGGCTTGCGAAAAAGCATGGACGGCATTAGCCATGTGTTTGAAGTCTGCCTCGGAAAGCACAAACTTTCCATATGCCGCCATTGAAGAGGCCATTGTGGCGGTGATGCAGGCCGAACGTAATTATACAGATGCCGCCCTTGCACTTTGAGACGTGCCGCTAATTTTTTCGCAATAAAATCAGCCAGCAATGGCGGGAGTTCAAAAATGGACAGTAATAACACGGCACACCTGACCATGGCTAAGGCGTTTTTTGGTACTAATCACCCTTTATTCAATATGTTCAATATTAGTGTTGGTGCAGTGAGCGATGGTCATGCCGAGATGACGATGCCCTTCTCTGAGCAACTCTCTGACCGTAAAGGCTCACTGCATCGAGGGGCTTTGGTGACGCTGCTGGATACGACTTGCGGCTTATCTATTTTTTCGTCATTGCGGTCGTTAGAGCCGATTGCCACTATTGATTTGCGTGTCGATTTTTTGCGACGTATTCCCTCTGCGGTAGGTTTAAAGGCGATAGTGGATTGCATTGGTAGAACCGATACGGTGGCCTTTATCACGGGCCGAGCGGTTGCAGAAGACAGTGGTGAGCTACTGGCTACTGTCACTGGTTCTTTCGCAATCGGCACGATGGGACCCTCTTTTGACAGCAATGAAGCGCGAGGCGAGTGATATGAGTATAGTAAATCAGATGAGCGCGGAAACACCCCCACTAAAATTGTGTGACGAGCCTTTTGTCGATTTTCTAGGTTTTCGTGAGGAAATGCAACATGGAGAAATACAGTACTTTATGGACTTTCGTGATTCGCATATCGGCAACCCGATGATTGGCACGTTTCATGGCGGCATTCTCGCGAGTTTTGGTGAAGTGGCCGCCGCCGCCTATCTTGCCCGTCAGCGTGGTGATAATGAGCTGCCCTTATGCTCCACGATGACCTTTGATTACCTGCGGCCAGCATTTATAGGTACGTTACAGGCAGTCCCCAGTATTGTTCGTGCGGGTCGGCGCATTACGACAGTATCGGTTCAGTTACTACTTGATGGCAAGTTGGTTTGTATCGGTCGATTCCTGTTTACGGTTAGCAGCAAATAAAATTGGAGCAAGCTCAGTTCAGGATGCCGACCCTGTTTTACTCAGAAAAATTTTCAATAGATAGACAAATAATATCAAATAGCTGGAACTACTACTGATACCGATACAGCGTTGGCGCAGAAATCCCAAACTCCTTCGCCAATGCTCGCTTGGTTTTGTAGTCGCCAGATTCAAGACGTTGATGCAGCAGAGCCACTTGTTCAGGAGTCAGTGACGGCTTACGGCCCTTGTAGGGGTCGTCTCAGGAAACGGAAAATATAGCACGCTAAGGTTTTTCAATTGCGCGCAATGGCCTAAATTTTCCACCACCTATCTTGGCTTTGCTTCGCCATAGATAATCCCCAGTTAAATTGATGTGCTCCCACCCCAGCGGTGACAGATATTGCAGCAAGGTATCATCGACTGTGCGACCATGCCCTCGTAGGGCGTTAGTCGCTCTCTCTAAATAAACCGTGTTCCACAATACAATGGCGGCGGTCACTAGATTCAAGCCACTGGCTCGATAACGCTGTTGCTCAAAGCTTCGATCTCGAATCTCACCCAATCGATAAAAGAAAACGGCGCGCGCTAATGCATTACGGGCTTCACCTTTATTTAATCCAGCTTGAACCCGACGGCGTAGTTCTACGCTTTGCAACCAATCCAAGATAAACAGTGTGCGCTCAATACGCCCCAGCTCTCGTAATGCCAATGCCAAACCATTCTGTCGTGGATAACTACCGAGTTTACGTAGCATTAGCGACGCTGTGACAGTCCCTTGCTTGATTGATGCGGCCAGACGCAAAATATCGTCCCAATGAGTACGAATCTGTTTGATATTCAGTGTGCCGCCAATCATGGGTTTAAGTGCGGCATAGTCTATGTCTGACTTTGGAATATAGAGTTTCGTATCGCCCAGATCACGAATTCGTGGTGCAAATCGAAACCCTAGCATGTGCATGAGTGCAAAAACATGGTCGGTGAATCCAGCCGTATCGGTGTAGTGTTCCTCGATGCGTAAATCAGACTCGTGATACAGCAGCCCATCAAGAACATAGGTTGAATCACGAACGCCCACATTGATCAGCTTACTGCTAAATGGTGCGTATTGATCAGAAATGTGTGTATAAAATAACCTTCCAGGCTCTGCGCCATATTTTGGATTGATATGTCCTGTACTTTCAGCTCTGCCACCTGCGCGGAAGCGTTGGCCATCTGATGAGGAGGTAGTGCCATCTCCCCAGTTTTCAGCGAAAGGTTGTTTCAATTGAGCATTCACCAATTCGGCCAATGCCGTTGAATAAGTTTCATCACGGATATGCCAAGCCTGTAGCCATGAGAGTTTGGCATAAGTTGTACCAGGACATGATTCGGCCATTTTCGTCAGCCCTAAATTAATTGCATCAGCCAGTATGGTCGTGAGCAATAACGCTTTATCCTTCGCAGTGTCATCCGTTTTCAAATGAGTGAAGTGTCGAGTAAAGCCTGTCCATTCATCGACCTCCATTAATAATTCGGTGATCTTGATATGTGGTAACAGCATTGCTGTTTGGTCAATTAAAGTTTGGGCTGTATCAGGAGCCACGGCATCGAGAGGTGTTATTTTTAGACCAGATTGATTGATCATCGCATCAGGCAAATCGTTGGTCGCTGCCATGCGATTAATGATTGCTAATTTCTGCTCCAATAGTGAAAGGCGACTTTGCAAATATAGATCACAATCAGTAGTAATGGTTAGAGGTAACTCATTGGACTGTTTTAGCTGATTAAATTTATCAGCAGTCACTAAATACTCATCGAAGTCTTTGAATTGGCGAGAGCCTTGTACCCAGAGATCCCCAGCCCGTAGCGAGTTTTTAAGTTCAGATAACACACATATTTCGTAATAGCGGCGATCAATACCATCATCGGTAAAGACTAGTCTTGCCCACCGTTTTTTGATAAACGCTATTGGAGCATTAGAGGGGATTTTTCGTGTATTATCAACATTCATGCTGCGGAGCAACTCTACAGCGGCAAGCATATCTTTTGCTGCTGGGGCAGCACGCAATTTAAGTATGGCAAGAAGTTCTGGCGCGTAACGGCGTAAAGTTGCATAGCTCTCGCCAATTCGTGGTAAAAAATCAAAGTCTTCGGGTTGCGCCAGTTTTTCTGCCTCAGTAATACTTGCTGCAAAAGCATCCCATGAAATAACAGTTTCGATGGCGGCAAACGGATCACTGCCATTTTGCTTGGCATCTAGCAAGGCTTTCCCGATAAGCCCATACAAACGCACTTTGTCGTTGATCGCTTTACCTGATGATTGAAATTGTTGCTGGTGTTTATTTTTTGCGATAGCAAATAGCTTTCCAATAATGCGATCATGCAGGTCAATAATTTCGTCGGTGATCGTGGCCATACTCTCCACAACGATTGCTACCAAAGTGGCATATCGACGTTGAGATTCAAATCTGGCCAAATCAGCAGGAGTCATTTGCCCACCTTCGCGAGCAATTTTCAGTAAGCGATTTTGATGAACGTGTTTTCCAATGTCTTCAGGTAGATCGATGGCTTGTAAGCACTTCAGCCGCTCAATGTGCTCAAGCATGTACTTTGAGTTTGGTTTAGCTGGTGACTGTCTAAGCCACCCCAATATTGTCAGTTTGCTGCCCTCTTTACGGTTCAGCAAAGCATCTATATTTTGACGATGAGTTTCTGAAAGTGAGCTCGTCAAAGCAGTATAAATTATGCGGTTGGCAGATGTGATTGCTTCTGCGCAAATACTATCAATTGCATTTATAGCTGGCAAAAGGACTGATTTTTGTCGTAAATTTTCAACGAGAGTTGTGGCTAAAATAAGACCTTTATCTGTCTGAAGGGACAAATCCACCATCATATTGACCGATTGCCGATAGTCACTCAAGGTGAATAGTTTGAACCCAAAAACTTTTTTCAATTCGGCAATATGTTCTCGTCTTGTTTGCTCGCGCTGACCATAATCATTCCAGCAGTCCACTGATATACTAAGTTGAGCAGCCATCATGAAAAGTAAGGGTTTGAATGGTTCGTCGTTAATACCCAATATCACTCCAGGGTAACGCATGTAGCAAAGTTGAATTGCAAAGCCTAGCTTGTTGGATGCCCCTCGATGTTGATGGACTATGGATTTATCAGAATCACTCAGAGTGTAATGCTGAAGCATAAAAGCTCTATCATCTGGAATTTCGAACAGGCTTCCCAATTCCGTGGACGACAAAATAGAATGGCGCGGCATGGCTCATTAGTCCCAAATAAACTAAACTATTAAAGGTACATTATTTTGTACCGCCACGCTTAGCTTTGCGCTGCAATTTCGCAAGGAGGTTCAATTGGGACAGAATGCGGCCATTTATTGCCGAGTATCAACGAACGATCAGTCCTGCGAACGACAGGAATATGACCTACGTGCCTACGCCAATCGTTGCGGCTACGATGTTGTCGGTGTTTGGAAAGAAACTGCATCAGGCAGTAAGGATGAGAGATTGCAAAGAAAATACTTGATGACCATGGCGCAATCTCGTGAAATCGATGCCATCTTGGTGACGGAATTGACACGCTGGGGCAGAAGCACCGTGGATCTCGTACAGTCATTACAAGATCTTGGGCATTTCGGGGTATCTCTGGTGGCACAAACAGGTTTGCAGTTTGACCTTTCCACATCTCAGGGAAAGCTCATGGCTTCTGTGATGTCTGCATTAGCAGAGTTTGAGGGAGATTTACTACGTGAACGTGTGCGCTCTGGTGTAGCAGCGGCACAAGCGCGGGGCGTTGTGTTTGGTCGTCGTCCTGGTCAACGTACCAAGTCAGATCGTCTGGCACCTAAAGTGTTGGAGTTGGTGTCTGCTGGACACTCTTATCGACAAGTCGGTCGGCTGGTCAATCTAAGCAAAAATACCGTGTTGGATATCGTTAAAAGAAGTCGGAGTGAAAATCCTTAGCGTGCTATATTTTCCGTTTCCTGAGACGACCCCATCTACAGTTTTAAACTTTTTGAATATCTCTTCATCAAATTTTTCTGTAGATAATAATGACCTTAAAACATGAGATTGGATTTCTGTGAGGAACGGTAATTTTTCTAAAAACTGCTGCAATTGAATCAGATCTTCATTTGATAAAACTTTAGCAGGACGACCTCGTTTCACCATGATCAGCACCCCAAAAAAACACATGAATCAGATATCAGTAGAGTAGCATATGGCGGCATGAATAAATTAAATAAAATGTGGGAACATTTTATTTAATTTATTAGCTCGTTTCCGTGTTTCTAAAAAGCTATAATTTTACGAAGTAAATTATAGCTTTTTAGAAACACTTCTTCTCGTGCTCCGCAGGCAATTATAGATGTAAGTTATTGATTTATATTGAATCTTATCTGTTACATAGAAACTAAGGTGCTGTTACAGCATTAAAAAAGTACTGTTACAACATCAAAAAGTACTGTTACAACATCAAAAAGTACTGTTACAGCATTAAAAAGTGCTGTTACAACATCAAAATACCATGGAGGGTCGGCACCAGAATGTTCTACTGTAATCTTGAACACAACAGTAAAAATCCGCCCCCAAAAGGTGGTAAAAATAACAAGCCTAGAACGGCCAAAGAGCGCTTTCACTACATCACTCGAACTGCACAATTTGCACAACATAAAGATCATGTTCATGAACAACTTGAGTTTGTTTGCTCAGGTAATATGCCCAGCTTTGCCGAGGGGAATCCGGAAGAATTTTGGCAGGCCTCGGATCTGTATGAACGCAAAAATGGTCGGGTCTGTTCAAGTTTGGTGGTGGCTTTGCCGAAAGAACTTACTCAAGAACAGCGCATCGAGTTGGCCGAGGCATTTATTGCCGAATTTGCTGATCGTTATCGCTATCCTTTTACTTGCGCGATTCATAATCATGCTGGCGCTTTGGCGGGACAAGATCAGCCGCACTTGCATTTGATTTACAGTGAACGCCATGTTGATGGTATTGAGCGAACACCGGAGCAGTTTTTTAAGCGTTATAACCCTGAGCAGCCAGAGAAAGGCGGTGCACAAAAGCTCACGGCAGATGTGTTAGGGATGGGCAAAGAACAGTTGCAGTTGTATCGGCAGAAAACTGAAGAGCTGATTAATGACAGCTTACAGCGTTATGCACCGACCAAAATTATTGAAATTAGAGGGCTAAAGGTAGAGGTTCCGAATCTAGTGAGTTGTCTATCCAATGAAGATTACAATAAAAAATATGATACTCATCTGCAAGATGTGCCGATCATGAGTAAGGCACTACGGTTTGCAAAAGAAAGTGATCCTGTCCGTTTTCAGCAAAAACAGGACATGATTGTAGAAATTAATCGGTTGAGAGCTGAGAATCGTTATGAGCTGTATAAACCGTACTATGAGGCAGAATTGAATAAGCAAAAGTCACTAGAGCAAGAAAAGCAGAAGCAGGCACAAGAAAAAACGAAGGGATTTGATGGTCCTAGTTTTGGATTTTGATAGAGCGTTCAAAAATCTGTGACAGGTAAACTGACTGTAGGACTGTAAATTGTGTAATGGTCCTTTAAAAGGACCATGCAGGGAGTCTAGCTATTCAATTAACAGTCTCAAAATTGCATAAATGCTCCATCAGGAAAGAATGCTAAAAAAGCGCGTTTAACGTCTTCGTAATCATCATCTATATGTTGATCAAGATGATGCTGCGTCCATACCAATGTTGCTTCTCGATCGTCAAAACATTTATTAACGTTTAAAAATAAACTCAGATTGTTCGATCTATTAATTGAGAGCTCTTTAATGAGTTGAGTTCCAATTTTTCTAGAATTTTCAGAAAGATATAAATGATTAATCAAGTTTAAATTACCCATTGTTATGCCTCATTTTAAGAAGAAATAATTAAAAACACCTTCTTCATATGTCCTGAAAGAAGGATATGGGAATATTTAAACACATAAATAGTGTGTTAATCACATTATTTATGTGTTTAAATGTAAATAAATGATCTGTGCTATACTTTTCCATCAGAACAATTCTGCTTTTTAAACTATGCCTTACGAAGAATTTCAAAGACTTATAGGTAAGTCTGGCCTTTCTATTAAAGAATTTGCAGCGCTTTTAGATATGAACGCCAACTCCATTACCAACTATAAAAAGAACGGTAAAGTGCCCACTACGATTGCAGTAATTGCGGTCATAATTTCAGATATGAAGGATGATGGTCTGGACTTTTATCCAATTTTTGAGAAAGTTCGAGCTTATCGTGATCAATAGAGTATTTGATGTGAACCCAATTAAAGATTTAATTGGGTTCTAACACGTGCATTTCGTAGAAGAGATTTTATGTTAAATGAAAAATAGATGGTGCTTTTCTAAAAAGTTTTATTATTTCTTAGGTTTAACTTGGAAAGTACTGATATATCTACCTATTTCTTTACCATCAATAGAACGATTGGTTGTATAAGCTGTAATAATTGTAAAAAAGGAATCTCTACCCTTTGCAACATAATCCAAAATAATAACCCCAGAAGGAAGCATTGCTAAATAGAGCCCTTTTCTTTTATCTGTTTGATGATGAAAACTCCCTCCTTGGCCTAATTTTTTCACCAAAAATCCGAAAACATCAGTGGGGGGTCTTAAGCGATTAAATTCTTGACCATGATTTCTTAAAATATGCAGATAGCCAAATCCATTTCTACCTTTTGCATAGCCATTTTGTAATCTAATTGGAAGATCATGAGGAATACCTTTTATGGTATTGCCAGGAATTATAGCTAGATCGATAGAACCATTAATTTCCCAAAATAAATTCTGCTCTATTGTATCTTCTTTTATTTGTAAAACAGGTTGTTGCATGATTAGAAAGTACTTTTAAAAAAGGGAAAAGAAGATAGAATTTGACATTTCTCAGGGGAATGATACCCTAATAGATGAGTCTTTGCTGAAAGACGTTACATCGACCTTGACAACCTAGATGGTCAGATGAAAAATTGGTCAGCACGCTGTTGTCATATAAGCGTATAGAGCGAGGTGTAATACTAAGTATTACTAAGTTTCTAAGAATTTGGTTAATTCTTTCGAGCGTTAACCATTTAAGTTTTTAGATTACTTCGGGCGTCGTTCGGACTCATATTAATTAAAGGTCGCATTTGCGGCCTTTATTTTTATGCTATAAAAATAAAGAATTAGTATATTTTAGAGAGCTTTCTTATGGGGGAATGCCTATTGCAGAATTAAGGCATTTAACAGGAAGAATTGGGGAACTTTATGTAGCTATGATGACCTTAGGACAATTAGCTGATTCAGTTAATCAGAGAGGTTATGATGTAGTTTCCAGTACTGGACGGCTTTGTTGCACAAAGATATCATAACTATATGATTTTAAAAGTTTTTATTATTTTTTGATCCAAAATTAAATTTATTTAAATCAGATGCTTACATATTTATGCAACAAAGCCTCATTTTAAGGGATGTTATCAAGTGCTACAAAATTTTTTTGAAAAGAGTAGATTTTTAGTTATTATAGTTATTATAAATTGCATAATATCTTCTATTTTTTTATATTTATCAACTATATATCTTCTAATTGATGCAATAATTTTTATTATAAAAAATATATATGCAACTAATTTTGAAGTAAAAATAGTTGTTGTTAAATTTTTAAAAATCCTCGATGTCTCGTTAATTGCTATTACATTTCATTTAATTTCAGCAGGTTTTTATAAATTATTTATTCAACAAGCTATTTTTGACAATAGTTCTTTTCTTAAGACACTATCAATTAATAAGTTTCATGATCTAAAACTTATTATATTACATGTATCTATTATAGTTATAGTCATCTTGTTTTTAGAAGATCTTGTTGTTTTTGGTGGAACTTTAGCCAACTTATATGCTGGTATTTCTTCTAGCCTAGTCATATTAGCAATAATTTTTACTTGTAAGCTATTCGATAATGATCATCACAAAGACGATGAATAACTTAAATCGCAAGAACTCATTTATAATTACTCTTTTATTTGAGCATTTAATTGAAGTTAAGATTAGAGATCGTCATGTATTGAGAAAAAATGTCTGATTCAAACTTCACTAAACTCAAAATTGCGTCAAAGATTGCAGCTTCAAATAGAAATACTGCACTCTTTCTTTAATCAAAAAATCTCCGACAAACCCGGTACGGTTCAAGTATAAGCAGAGGAAAACTATGGACGTTCTATTTTCGAATTTTTTAGATAAACCTGTTTGGATGTGGATTTTCTTTATCCTTATTGTACTTGTCCTGCTTATTCTAGATCTTGGAGTATTTCATCGTAAGGTAAGAGAGATTGGTGTTAAAGAAAGCTTAGCACTATCAGCATTTTATATTACATTAGGTTTACTTTTCGGCGCATGGGTGTGGTGGTATCTCGGACCCACGGCAGGGATTAACTATGTAACCGGTTTTGTAATTGAAAAATCATTAGCGATGGATAATATCTTTGTCATTGCAATGATTTTTTCATATTTCTCGATACCAAGAATTTATCAGCATAGAGTCTTATTTTGGGGAATTATAGGTGTAATTTTTCTAAGAGCTATCATGATTGGCGTGGGCGCAACACTGGTCAGCCAATTTTCATGGGTTCTTTATATATTTGCAGCCTTTCTTATTTTTACAGGGATAAAAATGTGGCTAAGTGTTGATAAAGAATATGAAGTCGGAAATTCTCCTATTTTGAACTTTATTAAAAAAAGATTTCGTGTCACTGAGCAGCTTCATGCAGAGAAGTTCTGGGTGAAAAAGATTGATCCAAAAACTAACCAATTAACCTGGTTTATGACACCACTTTTTCTAGCCTTGATCATGATTGAATTTGTAGATCTGATCTTTGCAATAGATAGTGTTCCTGCGATTTTTGCGATTACGACAGATCCATTTATTGTTTATACTTCAAATATTTTCGCAATTTTGGGATTACGTGCTTTATATTTTGCCCTATCAGCAATGGTCGACCGCTTCCATTATTTGAAGTACGCATTAGCAGTATTGTTAGTCTTTATTGGATCAAAAATTTTTATAGCTGATGGATTAGGTATAGCAAAAATTCCACCGCCAGTCTCCCTTTCGATCACGTTCATCATCTTGTTTACAGGAATTCTATACTCTCTTTGGAAAACAAAAGATCAAAGTACTCATAGGTAAAAATTACAATCCTTTAAATAATTAATAGCTACCAATAAAACAGTGGCTGTTAATTATTCTGATTATAAGTTTTCCTAAAATTAACATAATACACGTTATGCGAAGTCAAAAATGGGAGCTTAAGCTCCCATTTTTACTGATGATTTTTTAATTCTTTTAGCATGGCATCCCGCAAGATTTCATTCATGCGTGTCTGATAACCTTTCCCTTGTGCCTTGAACCAAGCAAGCACATCAGCATCTAACCGAATTGAAGTTTGTTGCTTCACTGGACGGTAGAATTGATTCTGGCGCACAGCACTGCTCCAATCGGTAATTTCAGGCATATCTGATAGATCTAGCTGATCATCAGGAACGATGCCTTTAGCAAGCAAGCGTTGAATTTCAGCATCTTGCTTGTCGCTGAATTTTTCATTCAGTTCTTTGCGTGAGTATCTAACCGTGCTCATATTTATCTCGCTCCGCCTTGGTGACTTGCCTTGCACTAATGATTCGTATGATTTCACAGTCATCTTCATCAAAAATGGTGTGAGCCACTAATAACATTAGTACGCCTTTAACTCGTCCAATGGTTTGCCAACGTTCTTCACCATCGGTATGTCTGTCCTGGATTGAGATCCTTAATGGATCATCAAAAACAAGGCTTGCCGTTTCGAAAGAGACATCGTGTTTTTTCTGATTCTTTCGATTCTTTGCCTCATCCCATTCGAAATACTGTTTCATAAAAAACATTCAAATTTGTATATACAATAATGTATCATAAAATTGTATCACTCAAGTTGAGAAGCGTAATTTTTAGTCAAATTTATTGGCAAAACATTCCAAAACTGCTCATAAAAAAGCCGACTTGTTTCCGAGTCGGCTTTTTACCTATTTTTTAGCCATGATTAATTTTTTAAATATTTGAAAAATAATAACTTTTTAGAAGTGATTTCGTATAACGCCCATTATGTTAAATGGCGGTGGTTTATAGGGGGATTTCACGATTTTTTATGATGACTTTAAGCCTTCTTTGATTTGAGTCATCCATTTCTACAATGTGACTAGGGTGGCTAGAATGATGACTAGCTGTTATCCTTATCCTGATTTTCTCTCAAACCAAGCTCTTACTTTATGACACTTACTCCACCATAAGTTTATTTACCCCTTAAATCAGTAAATAACTCATCACTGTCTAGTGATGTGGTGTAGTCGCTTGTGTGTTGTATATATCACATCACTAGCCTCTCTAAAAAATCAAAAAACAGGCTATGTTTATGTTATCTCATGTACGAGAACAATGGTTCTCTAACATCCGCGGGGATGTACTTGCCGGACTTGTCGTAGGTCTTGCACTCATCCCTGAAGCCATCGCTTTCTCAATTATTGCCGGTGTAGATCCGAAAGTGGGTTTATACGCATCCTTCTGTATTGCTGTCGTGATTTCTTTCGTAGGTGGCCGTCCAGCTATGATTTCCGCAGCCACAGGGGCGATGGCGCTGCTCATGGTCACATTGGTCAAAGAGCATGGGCTTGAATACCTGCTTGCTGCAACAATTTTGACTGGTGTGATTCAAATACTGGCAGGCTATTTAAAACTCGCCAAGTTGATGCGATTCGTATCTAAATCTGTGGTCATTGGATTCGTCAATGCGTTAGCGATCTTGATCTTTATGGCTCAGTTGCCTGAATTGATTAATGTGACCTGGCATGTGTATGCTTTGGTTGCTTTAGGTCTGGCCATTATTTATCTATTCCCTCTGATTCCAAAACTAGGAAAATTACTTCCTTCTCCGCTTGTCTGCATTATTGCGATCACATTACTGGCAATCGCCTTGGGCATTGATGTACGGACTGTGGGGGATATGGGTTCGTTACCTGACACACTTCCAATGTTCTTGATTCCCAATATTCCTTTGAATATTGAAACATTGATGATCATTTTGCCGTATTCAGTCGCATTAGCTGCTGTAGGTTTACTTGAATCTATGATGACAGCAACTATCGTGGATGAAATGACGGATACGCCAAGTGATAAATATCAGGAATGTAAAGGACAAGGTATCGCGAATATTGCCTCTGGTTTCATCGGTGGTATGGCAGGTTGTGCCATGATCGGTCAATCCATGATTAACGTAAAGTCAGGTGGTTTAACACGTTTATCAACGTTCTCTGCGGGTATTTTTCTTCTTATTCTGGTTGTGTTTATTAGTGACTGGCTGAAAGTGATTCCAATGGCTGCGTTGGTTGCTGTGATGATTATGGTCTCTATCAGTACTTTTGAATGGAGTTCTGTTACCCAGTTAAAAGACAATCCTAAGAGCAGCAATATCGTCATGATTGCTACGGTGATTGTAGTTGTTGCTACGCATAACCTGGCTTTGGGTGTATTAACAGGCGTATTACTTTCAGCCTTATTCTTGGCGAATAAACTTGAAAATGACATCCAGGTAAAAGCATCTTTTGAAGGAACAGCCCGTTTGTATGATTTGAGAGGTCAGATTTTCTTTAGTTCTTCTGAAAAATTCATGCAAGGTTTTGACTTTAAGGAAGACGTTAAGGACGTGATTATTGATTTGACCAATTCTCACATTTGGGATGTAACGTCTGTTGCCATGCTTGATTCTGTGGTCAATAAGTTTCAAAAGAATGGTTCGAATGTCACTGTACGTGGCTTAAATGAAGCCAGTTCTATCATGATTGATAAGTATGGGACGCATGCCAGAATTTAAGTTCATGAGATTCTACATTTATGTAGAATCTCTAAAATTAACATAATACACGTTATACGAATTCCCAAGGCATGGCTTTTAGTCATGCTTTTTTTATCAAAAGACTATACCTGAATGATAGCGAGCCAAATCGCATACAATATCTATCATTAGACTTAATGCAATAATTAAATGATAGTATTATCATTAATCTAATAGAATTAAGATTAAATGATAGAAATGAATACACGTATTTATCTACGAGCTTCAACTAAAGATCAAGATGCAGAAAGGGCTTTGCAGATTCTTCAGGATCTAAACCAAAACTTGAATTTGGGTGAAACCATTGTGTACGTGGAAAACTATAGTGGTACGAAGTTAGACCGACCTGAATTGAATAAGCTACTGTCAGAAGCAAATCAAGGTGACACATTGTTAGTTGAAAGTATTGACCGCTTATCACGCCTAACCCAACGAGATTTTCAAGAGCTGAAGCGCAGGATCCAGGAGAAGGGACTTCGTTTAGTCGTAGCAGATCTTCCTACTACCTACCAAATGATTCAAACCAGTGACAGCATTACTCATTCAATCTTGGAACTCATCAACAATATGTTGATTGATCTTCTGGCAACAATGGCCCGCCTAGACAATGAGAAACGTATAGAACGTATTAAGCAGGGCCTGGCACGTTCGGGTTACAAACCAACAGGCAAGAAGGCAAATGAGGCTAAACATAAACGAATAAAAGAATTGCTAGTAGTTGGCAATATGACTAAGGAAGAAATTGCCAAAGCAGTGAATTGTGGAGTTGCAACTGTCTATCGAGTTGCTAAAGTTATCTAAAAGAGGCTTATCTCAACGCGCCCCCAATGGGGCACCGCTGCATTCAGGTTACTTCACATAAGAAATTTTATGTTAAATGATTGTTAGAAATGCCCCTTGATCGAGGCATTTTCTATAAAGAATACTAAAAACTAATTAAAGCCAACCAAGTTTCAAAACAAGGCAGTTCTCAGCAATCATATTTTTAAATTATATAACTCCCAACTGAGCTTTTGCTCCAACGATAAGGCTTTCATTTTGAGTTTCTAAGGCAAATAAACCATACATCAAAGGAGAGGCCGCTGCTCTTTCTAAAGTCTGTTCATATAGTTTATTCCAAACTTTACCCCCTAGTTTTTCATACTCGATGATTAGAGTTTTGAGGCTTTCTTCTCCAAACAAAGTTACATGCCCAGCAAAATCAATCGCTGGGTCATCTATATGGGCTGTTGACCAATCAATAACGCCTGAAACAGCTCCATCCTTTGAAGCTAGTACATGCCCAGCATATAAATCGCCATGTATAAATTGGGTGAAATCTGCCCATAGAACATCATTATCCAACCATTTTCTGTAGCGGGTTTCCAATTGCTCACTTATACCAATTTCAGATTTTACTAACTGCAAATTGTTTGCTATTTCAGGTCTTAAATCTGAAGGTTTCATAATTTTCAAATCATTTTCCCGAACTTCTTTTTCAGGAATACTATGGATTTCAAATAAGGTTTTTGCCAAAGATGTTATGTATTTCGGGCTATCTTTGTCCATATTCCAAATTATTTCATAGGTTTCAGCATCCAAATTTAAAACAGGATTATCTTTAAGTATGGGATAAGCCACTAATTCTGTAGATGAAATTCTCCAATCAGGAACCTCTACAGAAAGATGTTTTTTTACCAATTCTAAAATGCGTTTTTCTTTCTTGATTTGTTCCCTCATGCCATCACGACGAGGAATACGCAGCAACCATTGTTGCCCCTTTGTATCAAGAGCAAAAACGACCTTAAAATCAATGCCCATTTCATTGAAATTCATTTTGTCCGTAAGCAACAAGCCGTGTGCTTCAGCAAGTGATTGAATATCTTGAATTGTCATTTTTAATTTCCTTTAAAGAGTTCAATAATTAATGTTCGGATTAGATTGGCTATCATTAACAATCTCTCTCAAAAGTCTTGATGATTTTGTGGTCTTTGATCTCGTAGATAATGTCAGCAATATTATCGACCAATTGCTTGTCATGAGATACGAAGATAATAGTTCCTGCATAGGACTTCATCATTGTTTCTAATGCGGCAATACTTTTTAGGTCAAGATAGTTTCCTGGTTCATCCATAAGCAAAATATTATATTTTCCTAAAAGCATTTTGGATAAAAGCAGTTTGATGATTTCACCTCCCGATAAGTCGGATAAGTTTTTTTGAATATCATTCGCTCCGATCCCCATTGAAGCCAATACTGCACGAATTTCCGCAACTGTGTACTCGCACTCTTCCTGCATAAAGGAGAGCACAGATTTATGCGTGTTAAATTTATATCCTGTTTGTGTAAAGTAGCCAATTTCAGCTTTTGGAGATATGGTTAATCCATCAGCACGTTCTGATATCATTTTTAACAAGGACGTTTTCCCTGTTCCATTCGATCCAGTTATAGCGACTTTAGCGCCAAGCGGTATTATAAAGTTAGCGTCATCAAAGATAGTACGGCTACCAAATTTTAAGCTCAGACCATCTGCCGTAATCGGGAACTTATTGTGCAGTTCTAGGGCTGAACTTTGACGAAAACGAATAGAACGCAAATGCTCTGGTGCTTGAATATCTTCTAATGCAGCCAAACGCTTTTCCATACTCTTAGCTGCCTGATACAGTTTTCTTTGCTTGGTGCCAGTCATTTTTGCATGCCCAAGTCGTCCAGCACTTTCGGTAGAGTTTTTGGATTTTTCTCCTTTTTTCTTATTGTCTAATCGATTAGCTTGCTGGCGTTTTTCTTGCACAGCAGATTCTAATCGCTCCCGTTCCTTCATCATCAGCTCATATTCTACGGCTTGGTGTTGTCGCTCTTCTTCTTTTTGACGCAAGTAATCCGAGTAACCACCCCAATATTCCGTAATTTTACCGTCTTTTAACTCCCATATCTTGTCTACAACCATATCAAGAAAATATCGGTCATGACTGATAACAAGTAATGCTCCATCAAATGCTTTAAGTTGACCAATAAGTAGATCTATTCCATTGAGATCAAGGTGGCTGGTTGGTTCATCCGCTAGAATGCCATGTACTTGTTGGGAAAATGCGGCAGCAATTTTTGCACGAGTTTCCTCTCCGCCACTCATTGTGTCGTTTTGTACATTGGAAACACCAAGGCGAGATAACATTGCCCGGTCTTCGACCGTTTCTATTTCGATTCCGCCCAGTTGGCTGATATGTGCAAAATCACCAAAACGCTGTAATGTCGCTTCGGCTAAAACAATTTCGCCATTAAGTACTTTGAGTAAACTACTCTTTCCTGCTCCGTTATCACCCACAAGACCAATACGGTCATAAGAGTGAATTTCCAATTCATCAATATCCAAAACATCACGCCCAGCATAATCCAAGCGTATGTTTCTCGCTTTAATAATTAAACTCATTTTTATTTACTCCTGTTTAGCTCTTGAAATTTTTTATGCAGCAAACAGGATTTAGGTGAAAACAAAAGCTAGCATCACAGTGTCCTCCCAAAAAAAAAGCTATTCATCCACAGGGTGGACAAATAGCTAGTCAATTAAGTTATAACTGGAAACTATGCACTAAAAGCATACTTATAAATTAAGCATACTTTTACTTTATATATCCGCATATATTCTTAAAGACACAACAAAAGCCCACCATTATAAAATAGTGTCACTATGCAAATAGTTGTGTCTTAACGAATGCGGATAGAATGCATAAACTTACCTAAAAAATAAAATTCAGTTTTATGATAACTTTACTGTTAAAAGAAGTCTAGACAACCTTGTTTTATGCTTGGATATAAGGCTTATTTTAAAATAATAGTAGTGAAGATTTTCTAAAATTAACATAATACACCTTATACGAAATAAAAATGGGAGCCTTAAGCTCCCATTTTTTAAGTAATTTTTTCAAATAAGGCTTGGGTGAGCATCTAAAATTCGAATCAATGTAGCTGCTGGTCCAGTTGGATAGCGTCGTCCCTGTTCCCAATTTTGCAGGGTACGGGGGCTAATATGTAGACGTGCAGCAAATTCATTTTGGCTCAAGCCAGTTTTTTCACGTACTTCTTTAATATCAGGCAATTCGAGTTCTGTAACTCGGCTTGCTTTAACTTCTTTACGTTTGATAGCTCCAGCTTCTTTGATTGAAGCAACCAAGTCATCAAATAAGTTGTTATCCATGAAATTGCTCCTTCACGAGTTGGTGCAGAATGGCGGTTTCCTTATCTGTTAAATTATCTTTTACTGATTTTGGATAAGCCACTAAGAAAAAGATCTGATCATCCTCGGTGACCCAATAATAAATCACCCGTATCCCACCACTTTTCCCTTTGTTACCTTGAGCACAACGTACTTTGCGAATACCACCGCCATTCTTGATTAGGTCACCTCTATCAGGCTGTACCAAAAGATCTTGCTGAAGTTGACGATATTCCTCATCAGATACAAGGTCTTTAATTTGCTTGGTAAAGATGCTGGTTTCAATAAATAACATGGACTCTTTATACGTCAATGGCGTATTTGAATTTTAGCAGTTTCCATAACAAAAAACGAGAGCTGGTAGATCTCGTTTCGCATAACAGCCATTATGTTAAATAATTAAGGATAAAAGCTTTATTACTAAATAGAACAGTTGCTTAAAGCAGTATAGAGTTAAGTTTGCATTTTAATATCAAGTTGTCTTTCAGCACCGATAATCACCATACGAATCCCATTTTCAAAAATGTCATCCGCATTCATATTTTGTAAGGTATTCACTCCTTGGAGCATGAGTGGATATATAGTTGGATCGGCTTCGAATGGTGGGTCTGATCTTATTTCTTCTTGCTGCTCCTCAAGGACCCACCCAACAATAAACCTTCCTAATGTCATAAGTAATGCAACTGCTTCAACAGGAGAAAACCCAGCATGAGATAACAGCGCAACTTGGGCCTCAATCGTGTTGAAATGTCCTTGACTGGGGCTAGTTCTTGCATGTAGACGAGCACCATCACGGTAAGCTAGTAGTGCTCGACGAAAGCTTACAGAATTAGCGAGCAACCAATCTTGCCATGTCATCCCATCGATGGGTAAAGAAACTAAATGGTGTTCATTTATAATGGTTTCCGCCATTGCTTCCATTAACAAGGATTTATTCTTGAAATGCCAATATAGAGTTGGAGATTTAATACCCAATCGTTGAGCTAGCTTGCGTGTGGTTATTGAATCTATGCCTTCTTCATTCAACATATCCAATGCGGTACGCAGGACTATTTCACGTGTCAGACGTTGAGGTGCAATATCTTTTTTACTCATAAATCTATCACTGATAGGGAGTGTGTGAGAGAATATTAATTCTATCATTGCTAGAGAAGGCATTTGTGAAGAAATCATTGAGCGTGATTTTAATCACTATATTTCTGGATGCTGTTGGGATTGGTTTAATTATGCCGATCTTGCCTGAATTATTACGGTCATTGGCTGGAGCTGAAGCAGGCGGTGTTCACTATGGTGCTTTATTAGCTGTGTATGCTCTGATGCAGTTCATTTTTGCACCTATCCTTGGAGCGTTGAGTGACCGATTTGGACGTCGACCTGTATTAATTATTTCAATTGCTGGTGCAACGGCTGATTATCTCCTAATGGCTGCTGCTCCTTCTCTATTGTGGCTATATATTGGTCGTATTTTTGCGGGAATTACAGGTGCCAACATGGCTGTTGCAACAGCTTATGTTTCAGATATTACTCCAGCCCATGAGCGTGCAAAAAGGTTTGGTCTCCTTGGAGCTGTCTTTGGTATTGGGTTTATAGCGGGTCCGGTAATAGGTGGAGTTTTGGGTGAATGGAACTTACATGCACCGTTCTTTGCTGCTGCTTTTATGAATGGGATTAATTTAATAATGACAGCAGTCTTATTAAAAGAATCAAAACACAGCAATAAAATGACTGAGAAGGTTCAGGAGCAATCAATATTAAAGAAATTATCCTATTTGATCACTCAACCTAATATGGCTCCATTGCTTGGTATCTTTTTAATTATCACATTGGTTTCACAAGTCCCCGCAACTTTATGGGTTATCTATGGGCAGGATCGTTATGGCTGGAGTATATTTATTGCAGGTGTTTCCCTTGCTAGTTATGGAATATGCCATTCTATTGCACAGGCTTTTGCTATCGCCCCTATGGTAAAGAGGTTTGGAGAGAAAAATACGTTGTTATGTGGAATAGCTTGCGATGCAATTGGTTTACTTCTTTTATCTATTGCTGTTGAAGAATGGGTGCCTTTTGCGTTGTTACCATTGTTTGCCCTTGGTGGAGTAGCCGTTCCTGCTTTGCAAGCAATGATGTCCAGAGGTATTAGTGATGAAAGACAAGGTGAATTACAAGGGCTATTAAGCAGTTTTAATAGTCTGGGGGCTATAATTGGTCCTGTATTAGTTACTAGCCTCTATTTTATGACTCAGGCATCAGCTCCTGGAATGGTATGGGCATTAGCTGCAATACTTTATGTAATCACCCTACCCTTATTGCTTAAGTATCGCCTGAATAAATATTCTGGAGTTCCATAAAATATTTAATTTATTGGTTTAAAAACTAATGGATTCTATAGTTTATCTAAAATTAACATAATACACCTTATACGAAATGCGTTATAATTATCTATAGAAATCAATGCTGTAGTTCCTAGTTGATAGCCCATCTTCCCCAAGTTGGGCTTTTTTTGTGATTTTTCACGTTCCACGCCTATTTCTTAACCAAAGTTCCACGCCTTTGCTTAGTCAGACTGAACAATCCCCTCAGCCATTCGGCAGGAAAAACCGGCTCAGAAAGCCCCGTTTTGGTGGTTCAGGCTCGACATGCTCCGGCACTGCAATTCGCTTATTTTCTTTTTCAACCAGAGTAGTCAATCCCTCATCTTTCGTGTCAACGGTGCCTGGTTCTGGCTGTGCTGGGGCAGTATTTGATTGAGGCAGCTCTTGATCGGTAAACGTAGTCATATTGGCTTTTGGGGGCTTCATTTCAATGAGTGTCAGCAGTGTATCTATACGAGCGTTTGCCTTGGCTTCACGATCTTCGGCTTTTTCTAACTGTTTTTTTAGAAAATCGATTTGGTTTTTGAGTTCTACAACTGTTTTATTGGTGTATTCAGATGTATTTTGATTTTGCATTGGAGACGTATCGATACGTTTTACTTGTTTTACTCCAAAAGGTTCTCCATAGACACGAAGAAGTTCTGAAAAATCTATAAAACCATCGTGGTCACGGCTTAACACACCGTTTTTTATATCTTTAT
>Ga0209599_10000506_pt1 | contig 24878 bp, 23 predicted proteins | sample Shrwel_input2_FT_FD_187534 | JGI IMG/M metagenome (GOLD analysis project Ga0209599, IMG submission 187534) | Subsurface microbial communities from deep shales in Ohio, USA - Utica-3 well 1 S input2 FT (SPAdes) (version 2) ... | reverse complement strand
GCCAATTTCCCGAATACCAGCCCATCCATAAATGCTCATTAGTCGCCGAATACTCATGTGCGTAACGGCTACTATCTGTGGCTAAAACTGCCCCCACCTGCGCGGTTAATTGACGGTTTTGTTCTGGTTGATAATCGGTATATTTATACTTCATCCAATCAGCATTCCATGGCGGCTCATTATGGCCTGACCACGCAAAAACCGAAGGATGACAATCTAATAGCTCTAACATCTCATAGGCTTGACGTTGTGCCTCTGAGCTAAAGGATTTACTGTCTTCATAACCCCACTGCAAAGGAAAATCTTGCCAAATTAACATGCCCTTTTCGTCAGCCACATCATATAAATCCTTGCCTGCAATATGCGCATGAACACGCACCGCATTAATATGTGCAGCCTGCATTAAATCAATATCATTGGCATAGGCTTGACGACTCATACTCGCAAGCCACGGCGAAGCAATATAGTTGGTGCCTTTAATAAATAAACGCTTACCATTCACTAAAAAAGCAGTGTTTGCCTTATCGTAATTAATGGTTCTAAACGCTAGTTTTTGACGAGACTCATCTAATAGACGACCATTTTTACTTAATGATACCGACAGTTTATATAATGCAGGTTCGCCATACCCTTTTGGCCACCATGTTTTGATATTTTTAGGCGTAAGTTTGGCAACATATTGATACTGATTGTGATTTTTTTTTAGCCATTGGTTAGGTGCAATCACATAGTCAAAGACTTGACTATTAGCTTGGGTATTTTGAGGGCTGATACTGAGGGTAAGTTGCATCTCTGTTAAAGGTTGTAATGTCTCTATGCCAATATTTGCACTGATATTTACTTCATCAAGTTGATTATTTAATGGGCTTACTGGCAACTGAACGCTTGTTTTTAGCTGTGTGATACTTAGGCTATTAGAAAAGTGCAAATTGACATCTTGCCAAATACCACCCGAGTTAGCATCTTGGCCATTAATCGACCATGCACCTGCAGGACGAGTATCATGATGATTTAAAACACCTTTCACTAAGCGCTTATGTAAAGACCATACTTTATTAGGCATTTCGTTGGGGCTATCAACTCTAACGACCAATAAATTGTTTTTTGTGTTGAGCAAGCCTGTCACATCAAAAGCAAATGGCGCAAAATATCCCTCATGAAAACCTAAATAATGACCATTGAGCCAGACATCAGCGGCGTAATCTACAGCCTTAAAATTGAGACGCGCTGCACTTTGTTGTTGCTGAGGGCTAATATCAAAATAACGTCGATGCCAAACTGCACCTGCAAAATCATAACCCGCCAAATACCAATTGTTGGGAATAGTTATTTTTTGCCATGCCGTTGATTGATGAGATAGCGATTTAGGGAGATAAATATCGGCAGGTGCAAGTTGCGCGGGATGTAACTCCCATTGTCCTGATAAGGAAACATCCGCTTCTAAAGCGTAAACAGTGGTCGAAATACTTAAAACTCCTAACAAAACACGACAAAACTTCACTGTTTTTATTTTCATTGTGATTTCGCTTGTGGAATGAGTTTTCTAACTGGATGGCGGGACAGTATTTTTAACCATTTTTAATATATTGCCCTGAGAGTTTGTATGGTATTCAACCGTATTCATTACTGCCTTAATTAAAGATAAGCCCATGCCTGACATAGGCCATGAGTCCATATCTTCAATATCATAATCGAACACTGAGCCATCGGCTTTGGCAAGCTCTTCGTCAGGCATAGGAATCCCTTTATCCTCAATCGTCACTTCTAAGATACCTACCTGATAAGATACTGACAAATGGATGTCTGCTTCAGGACAATCAGCAAGACCATATTTGACGATATTTGTCGTTGCCTCTACCACCGCCAACTCAACTTCGGTGCATTCAACGGCACTTAGCCCAAACTCCGCACTAAGCGCACGACAAACAACCCCGACAATGCTCACATCAGACAAACTCGCCTTAATACTCAACCTAATACTGTGGTTGCTTATGGCCATTTGATATAACCCTTATAAATATATAAGCAAACTATCATCAGCAACTACGATAATGATAATCGCGCAACAACTTCGGCTTCAGATGGCAAAATAACAAATATCTTATCCATACGCGTGAGTTTAAATACAGTTAATACGGCGTCTTTGACTTGACACAAAGCCATATTTTGATTTCCACCCAAACTTTTCATCACCGAAACTAATGCCCCTAAGCCCGAACTATCAATAAACTCAACATGCTGCAAATTAAATGCTATTTTTTTATTGCCTTGATTAATTAACGTCTGAAGATCATCACGCAACTTTACCGCAAGAGCAGCATCAATACGCTTACGTTGAAACTCCACAATAGCTATGCCGTCTTGTTGTTTGAATACCATATAGTCCACTTTATATTCTCCAATCAGAAAAACTTTTTTATTTTATTCTTGGCAAGAATATCATCTACAACCTAATCTTGTAAGGCTTGTATAGCCATTTTCTCTGTATCAAACAAAATCAGGGCATGTTCCATTTTGGTGAGTTGTAATACATTTAAAACATTAGGGTGAATATGGCATAAAATTAAATGCTCACGCTTACCTATCATTTTGCTAATAAACACGACTACGCCTAGCCCCGAGCTATCAATAAAGTCCACATTTGATAAATTGAGAATTATCTTATTGTAGCCACTCTTTTTTAGCTCCATCACATCTGCTCTAAATTGTCCTGCAAACGCTGCATCAATACGTTTGTTTTTAGGCTCAATAATGGCGATATCTGCTATAAAATTTACTGCCATATGTGTCATATCATTACCCCTCAAAATGAATTGCTAACATAGAAACATCATCATCAAAGCCTTTTTTGGCGATATTTTTGCGCCAATCTGAAAGCTCTGTTTTTAAATTATTTAAAGTTTGGCTAAGTGCTTGCTGGCGATGTTCTTTAAGCAAGTCAATCATTTTATCTTCACCAAACACTTGTTCATGCACATTCTCACACTCGGTAATACCATCAGTATATAAATACAAACGCGATCCTTTTTCCAAACAAAATGGGATTTCTTGATAACTCGTTTCGGTGGTAAAACCAACAGGCAAATCACCTTCATCAATGACAATAACTCGACCATCTTCATGGACAATGACAGGTCGAGGATGGCCTGCGCGTGTCAGCTTACCCTCACCCGTCCAAATATTTAACACACCGTAAACCATTGTAAAATAAATAGTGTTATTAGAAGTCATTTGATATTGATTATTTAGCTCTGTCACAACTTCGGCTGGTGGCGTAATCGAATAATAGGGAAAGTCCGTAGTTTTACGCTTTACTAAGCCATTATTAGTGCTTCCATGACTTAAAACACGGCTTAAAATCACCGATAACATGGCCGACTTTACACCATGACCCGACACATCAACACTATAAAAACCTATATATTCATGGTCAAGCCTAAAAAAATTAAGCATATCACCAGACACAAATAATGAAGGCTGAAAAAACCATTTACATTGAATATGGTCGATATTGAGTTCTTCTTGTGGCAATAGCGAAGTTTGCATTTCTGCGGCGGCTTTTAAATCATTTTCAATAAGTTGATAGGTTCGATTTAAACTTTGATTTTTTTCTTCTAAACGTGCTTCTAATTGTAAAATGCGCTCACCCGCTCGTAAACGTACTCTTAATTCTTGTTGATTAATCGGCTTTGTTAAAAAATCATCAGCTCCTGCCTCCATGCCTAAAATCAGATCTTCCGATGTTCCTCTTGAAGTCACCAAGATAAAATAAACGTAATGAGGACTTGTTTCACGAATGGCTCGGCATAATTCAGGACCATTCATATTGGGCATTTCCCAATCGCTAATCACAATACCGACACTTTTCTCTTTGAGAATTTCGAGTGCTTGTATGCCATCTTCGGCATCCAAAATCGTGTAATCACCCCAGCTATTTAGATGGCGTGTTAACAAGCGACGATAGCTAGTTGAGTCGTCCACAATTAAAATTGGCAATTTTTTAGTCGTGTTTATAATTTCTTCCACTGACAATCCACTCCAATTTATTGTTTTTAAAATCTAAGTTTTTACCATGACTTTGACCAAGCAACAGAAATACTACCATTGTGAAAGTGTCCTGTACCTGCGGCTCTTTCGCTTGATGTAAAGCGATTGCCCGAATAATTATTGTATTGCACAGAGATTTTGCCAGGTCGCCAATCAAAAAAACCAAAACCATAGGTATAGTCTGGATTCCACGGTTGCTGCTGTGTTTTATCAGGGTAATACAATACATTAAAATTTACATACCAAGCACCCACAATCGTATATTTACAGCCCAAACTCACGTTAATTTTATTGTTTTTTTCACTGTTTGTGAAAGAGTCCATATATTTAGGCGTAAAAGAAAATGCCGTTCCACATCCAATCGCATCACCATATCCACTCACCAACCAACTTTTTAATGTATCCGATACTGGTAGCTTCCAACCGAGTGTCCACGTTCCTTCATTAAAACGAGGCTTTTTAGGTGAGAGTCTGTTACCTAAAGAATTAGCATATGACAAACTTAAGGTATAAGGATGCCAGTCATCGTAACCAAAACTATAACTAATATCGGAGTCCCAGCTTTTTTGAAGTTCAGGTTGCAAATACTTAATAAAGGTTGTGTTAATATACCAATAAGAAATAGGCGTATATTTAATACCTAGTTGCACTGTGTCATTAGTCGCACTTTCACCTTGACTGCCTGCCCCTTGGGCGACTGTGGCTTTAGTTAAGGGATAACCATAAGCGACACGAATCGATGTCCCTTTCAGTACATTGTTCCATTCATTATCCGATGGCTGAATCAGTAACTCATCTAAAGGTAAGGAAAAAGAGCTTTTTAGCCCTAGCCAAATGGCACTTTCTTGTTCATCACTCGCATATACAGTGGAAATAGTGAGTATTTCTGCAAATAGACATCCTATTAAGCTGACCTTAAATACGCTTTGTTTATTAATATTAGTCATCATTTTAGTGCTTTGTGCCTTTTAGTCCTTAGATTGCTTTGTTATCTTAGGCATGGGGATGATATGTTGTGTATAACCATAGCTTAAAACCCCTATCATAATTTATCATCAAGCCTAATTTACCCTATAACGCAAGGATTTGGCATGAGTAAAACCAATAATGAATCAATACCTCTCAGTTTAACAGGATGGCATTATCCACCAACAGGCCGTCGTGATTTACGCATTGACTTTTTGCGCGGCCTCGCTATGGTGGTGATGGTTATTGCCCATATCGAAGTATTTTCAGTATTTAATTTATTTACATCAGAACGCTTTGGCTTGATTTCGGGTGCAGAAGGTTTTGTCATTTTTGCAGGCATTGTCTTAGGTAGCTTATATCGCTATCGCTTACCTTTAGATGGTTGGATTACCAGTATTTATCGTATTTGGTCACGCGTTTGGAAACTCTATTTGGTAAGCCTATTTATTATTATCAGCATTTATATACTGGCACTTATACCCCTTATTAATGCACACGAGGTAATTACGTTTACTAATAGAGGGGCTGACATCATTTATCCTCTATACCCTGTCGAAACAGTCAGTCTAAACACCGCCTTAAATTTTTTGTTTTACTTACAAGCAGGCCCTCACCAAACACAAGTGTTGGGCTTATATATTGTTTTAATGTTATTAACCCCCTTAGTGCTGGCTGCTTTTCATCAAAAGAAAGCCATTTATGTACTCGCAATCAGTTGGCTCATCTATATTTACGGCCAAAAGAACCCCATAATTTTCACAAAAAGTAATTTTGAAAATGCTTTTTCGATTTTGGCATGGCAAGCTATTTTTTACACCAGTCTTGCTATTGGTTGGTACAAAACCGAAATCGCTTCTTATATGCACGGCATGACCAAAAAACTCCTACTTGGCTTTTGCGTGAGTGTGAGTTTGGTCTTATTTTTTGTTGCACAAAATCATACTAATATGTTTTTACCAAGCTGGGCGCATCTGACTTTAATCCCTCCAGAAACATTTAATTGGCTTTATAGTCAATATGCTCTTAAAAACACTTTAGGCCCGTTAAGAGTGCTTAATGATTTTTGTCTGTTAGTTACTTTATATTGGTTATTAACTATCTGTTGGACACCTTTTTATAAGGCATTAGGTTGGTATTTAATTCCTGTCGGTCAGGCTTCTTTATATGTTTTTATTGTGCATGTTTATGTGGTGTTATTAGTGAGCCAGTTTGTGAGTTTTGACTTGCATCCTAACAATTGGTTTATCAATACTTCTATTCATGCAGCTGCTTTATTTTTACTGTGGTGGATGACCAAAAAACAAATTGGGATGCGTTTTATACCCACTTAAAATATCCAACAAAAAAGGCAGATTATTAATCTGCCTTTTTACTTGCTTGTTTGGTTTAAAGACTCGCCAAAATTGCCTGTAATGCTTCAAGCGGCTGTTGTGCTTGCGTAATAGGTCGGCCTATGACCATATAATCCACTCCCACCGCCACCGCTTGTTGAGGGGTCATAATTCGCCGTTGGTCATCACTGGCACTGCCTTGAGGACGAATACCTGGTGTGACTAAAGCAAAGGGTTGTGCATGATGTTGGCGTAATAGCGTTGCCTCTTGTGCCGAACACACTACACCATGCAAACCACAATCAGCCGTGAGTTGTGCTAAACGCTGTACTTGCTCAATGGGCTCTATATCTAAGCCAATCTCCGCCAAGTCACTACGCTCAGAGCTAGTCAAAACCGTCACCGCAATCAACAAAGTCGAATAATTGTGCTGTTGTAAGCGTTCACGCGCCGCGACCATCATCCGCCGTCCACCACTCGCATGAACATTGACCATCCACACCCCTAAATCTGCGGCGGCATGTACAGCCGAAGCCACTGTATTGGGAATGTCATGAAATTTAAGGTCTAAAAATAGCTCAAAACCACGTTGCTGAATCGCTTTGACAACCGCTGGCCCTTCACGCGTAAATAATTCTTTACCAACTTTAACACGGCATAATTTAGGGTCTAATTGGTCAACCAAAGCCAATGCACTTGCCGCATCGGCATAATCTAAAGCAACAATAATCGGAGAAGAAGACATAATACTCGACATGAAATAAACAGGATTTAGTAAACAAACTTAGGGTCTGTTGACGTTTTTATGATGGTTGCGAAACACATAAAGCGTCAGACACTAAGTCAATCTTTGGTTAAAGAAGTCTCTACAGGTGGCTTAATATATTGCTTACGCAACAAAGCTAACTCTTTCTGTGACTGACGTAATTGCCAATGCAAGGGAATCACATGCCAAACAAATACCGCCGCTAATACCCCTACCAAACAACCCAACACAAAACTTAACACCACCGCCAAGCCACTATTGACCGCCGTGATTTCGATAAATAACAAATTCAAACTGATTGATTGCTGATTGCTTACAACCAACCATAAGCTATAAGCAACAAGCAACAACCAAAAAATAACCGCAGCTATTTTTTTAAGATGCGCGGTAAAAGCCATTATTGACCTGCGTCTATAGATTGATTAACCCGCTCTTTTAACTCTTTACCTGGCTTAAAGTGTGGTACATATTTTGAACCCACTGACACACTCTCGCCTGTTTTGGGATTACGCCCCACACGCGGCGGACGGTGATGCAAACTAAAACTACCAAAACCACGCACTTCGACGCGTTCACCTGTGGCTAAGGTTTCGACCATTTGTTCTAACAAGGTTTTAATCGCTAACTCTACATCTTCTTTTTCTAATAACGCCAAAGCAGGTCGGCTTGCGACACGGGCGATTAACTCTGATTTTGTGAGCGACATTTTTTTTCCCTCTGATAAAAATACGCTATAAAGATAAACTCACTCTATAATTAGCATAAAAAAACGGGAGTAGCAAACTCCCGTTTTTCTTTGGTATTGTTTTGTCACGCTTTTTTAGTGATTTATTACTAAAAAAGCGTTATACCTACTTTAGGGACTTACGCGGTTATCGCTTATTTGCTCACCAAATCCCCCCTAACCCCTCTTTAAAAAAAAGGGGAACTCCCTCCTTTGTTAAAGGAGGGCTGGGGAGGATTTACAAAACGCGCTAATTTCAGCGAAGTAAGTCCTAACCATTACTTCATTTGAGCCTTAATCAAGTCACCGATAGTGCGTGGACCTGCGGCAGTAGCAGCAGCAGCAACTTCGGCAGCTTGCGTGTTACGGAGGTTAGACATCGCCTCACGCTCTTCTGCTTCGTCTTTGGCTTTAATCGACAAGTTGATAACACGTGCTTTGCGGTCAACACCGATGATTTTGGCTTCAATTTCTTGGCCAACGCTTAAATGTTTAGACGCATCTTCAACGCGATCACGAATAATTTCGGAAGCTTTGAGGTTGGCTTCAACACCATCAGCTAATTCAACGGTTGCGCCTTTAGCATCAACAGCTTTAATGACACCTTTAACGATTGCGCCTTTCTCGTGAGAAGCAGCAAAATCGCTGAATGGGTCTTTAGCTAATTGTTTGATACCTAAGGAGATACGGTTACCTTCTGCATCAACAGCAAGGATAACGGCTTCAACCAAGTCACCTTTACGGAATTTACGGATGGCTTCTTCGCCAGCTTCGTTCCAAGAGATGTCAGATAAGTGAACCAAACCGTCAATACCACCTGGTAAACCAATAAAGATACCAAAGTCAGTAATCGATTTGATGTTACCCGATACTTTTTGACCTTTTTCGTGAGTTTTAGCAAACTCATCCCAAGGATTAGCTTTACATTGCTTGATGCCTAAAGAAATACGACGACGTTCTTCATCAATTTCTAATACCATCACATCAACTTGGTCGCCAATTTGTACCACTTTGGATGGATGAATGTTTTTGTTGGTGTGATCCATTTCGGAAACGTGAACCAAACCTTCAATACCTTCAGCAATCTCGGCAAAACAGCCGTAATCAGTCAAGTTAGTGACTTTAGCACGAGTAATTGTACCTTTTGGATACTTGCTCATTAAGGCTAACCATGGGTCTTGACCCAATTGTTTTAAGCCCAAGGAGACACGGTTACGCTCGCGGTCAAATTTAAGAACTTTAACTTCCATTTCTTGGCCAACTTCAACCACTTCGCTTGGGTGTTTAACACGTTTCCAAGCCATGTCAGTGATGTGCAACAAGCCATCAATGCCACCGAGGTCAACGAATGCGCCGTAATCGGTGAGGTTTTTGATTGTACCTTTAACAGTTTGACCTTCTTGTAATTGGTCTAACAAGGCGCGTCTTACGTCATCAGAAGCGATTTCCATTACCGCACGACGTGATACAACGACGTTGTTACGTTTTTGGTCTAACTTGATAACTTTAAATTCAAGCTCTTTACCTTCAAGGTGTGTGGTGTCACGAATAGGACGTGTATCAACCAAAGAACCTGGTAAGAAAGCACGGATAGGACCGATATCGACGGTAAAACCACCTTTGACTTTGCCCGAAATCAAACCAGTGACAATTTCGCCATCGTTGAAAATCTTCTCTAAACGTGTCCATGTTTCGGCACGTTTGGCTTTTTCACGCGACAACATGGTTTGACCCATGCCATTATCAAATGCATCAACGACAACTTCTACTTTGTCGCCAACTTTGACTTCTAATTCGCGTAAGTCATTCAAGAACTCTTCGCGTGGCACAACACCTTCAGACTTTAAACCTGTATCAACGGTTACCCAATCATTATCAATGGCAACAACGATACCAGAGATAACTGCGCCTTGGGTAAACTGCAATTCGCTTTCGGCAAAGAGTTCGGCAAATGATTCACTCATAATTCAACCTTAAGATGCTTGACGCATCACTGTGTTTTGACCGCACATGACCAGCTCATGTCGGGCTATTGTTATTTAGATTGCCAAACACAGTGCTGGTTTGTGTTTGGAATCTTACTCAAAATTTTAAAGTCGCCGATTATACAGCAAGCTTTCGTCAATATGTTTAGTTATTAGGCAAAAAATTGCTGCAATTTGGCTTGTTTTTTTGCGGCATCAAGCACTGTTGCCAATACCGCTTCTATTCCCAATGCGGTGCTATCTAAAATAATCGCATCTGATGCAGCTTTGAGCGGGGCAACCGCACGCTGACTATCACGCAAATCACGGGCGCGAATATCTTCAACAATCACCGCTAAATCGGCATTAAAACCTTTGGCTAATAATTGTTTATAACGCCTATCAGCACGAGCTTCGGCACTGGCGGTTAAAAATATTTTTAGGCAAGCATCAGGAAAAACCACCGTTCCCATATCTCGGCCATCGGCCACTAAACCTGGTGTTTCCCTAAAAGCATGTTGGCGTTGTAACAGCGCGGCGCGTACTGTAGGCAGAGCAGCCACTTTGGAGGCAGCCGCACCTATTTCTTCGCTACGAATTTGTTGGGTCACATCTTCACCTTCTAACACCAACATCGCCTCGCCACCCTTATCCTCAAACTGAGCGTCTAAGTGTGCGGCCAAAACTTCTAAAGCGGCTTCGTTATCACTATGTACCCCATGCTGTTGTGCTGCTAAGGCTAATAGCCGATACAACGCGCCTGAGTCTAAAACGTGAAAGCCCAAAGCTAAGGCTAAACGATGTGCAATTGTCCCTTTACCCGAACCACTCGGGCCGTCAATGGTAATGACGGGCGGAATGCTCACAGGCTTGATAGTGGGTTCTAAATCTGCACTCATAACAACCTCATAACGCTTTTTTGAGACCTGCAAAACAAGTCTTCATAATTAGATGCGTGCGCTTTTTATAGAAAGTTACTGATAATTGCAACCTACAAGCCACAAAAAGCGCAAAACAAACCATAAAAAACGCAACTATCTGTTACAGCCTGCCAAAATTGCCTGTAAAACCGCCATATCTTCCTTAAAAACACCAGAAGCCAGATAATTTGTTTGCTCGGTCAGTTGCTGACTTTCATGTTGTGCCTGAGTTAGTTTTGTGCTGATATTTGGGCGTAACTGTAAGCACAACTTTAGGCTGCGCCGTGTGCCCGAACATTGAAAACCCGCCATGATAGTTGCCGTCAGCCACGACCAATCAATCACTTCTTGCAAAGGGAAAGTGCTATTTTTACTATCAACCATGCCAATGTATCGGCCTCCCGCCAAACACACGGCAATTTTGGCTGTTCCCTGCTGTAACTGAAAATAAAAATTTTGCTCGGCAAAACCATGTTCAGGTGCTGGTTGATGCAAATTGACCACGACAGGTCGTTTGGCAAACAACAATAAACGGCGTTCCATACTTTTGATAGCTAATTGGGTTTGTGTCAGTGAGACTAATTGTGATTGCTGCCCGTCCATCAATGGTTGTTGTGTAGGGGGTTGTTGGTTTAAGGTTTGTTGAATTTTTTCTAGCCATAAGTGTTGTGTACTGGCAGGCACGCGCCACCAGTACTCTAAATAACGGCGCAAAGGATAAATTTTTATGGCTTGGGCTAAGGTGATTAAATCGTTTGCTTGTAGCTGTGCTTGATAATCGGCACTGAATAGTTTTTGTAATTGATAGGCCGTACTTAGAATCTCAGGCGCGTTAACGGCTTTTAAAAACCGAGTCATGCCTGTGCTGGGCGCGTATAACAAATGTAATTGCTGTTGGCAACGGGTCATCGCCACATACAACAAACGCCGTTCTTCTTCGATGTTATCATTATATAACGAGGGCAATTGCTCGTAACCGCAACACGGCACAAACACGACTGGCCACTCCAAACCTTTAGAGCGATGAATGGACATAATATGCAAACGCGGCACTTTATGGTCTGCTTGCTCATCTTCAAGATGCAAAGTGCGTAAATGCGCTAAAAACTGTAACACTGTTCCCTTTTTTTGGCCGTAATTGACTAAAGCACGCACGTTTTGACAGCGTTCTTCACCCAACTCAGGCACAGCCGCCGCTTTTTGTAAGGCTTCTAAATACTCAAGTTGTGTCACTAGCCACGACAAAGTTTCTCCTGCATCTTCATCCAGTTTGTGCTGTAATTGCCGTAAAGTATCGACTAATTTTTGCAGTTTTTTGCGGCTAGCTTCTTGGGCTAAGTTAGGTAATTGCTGCGCGAGATAATCAACCAATGAACCGCCATGTTGTCTTCCTTTTTCAACAAACTCCATCATCCATTGTTGTGGTAAATAACGGTTTGGATTACGCAAAATTTCCATAAAGCGGCGTAGATATTGTTCACTGACTGGTCTTGCGGTTTGTTGCTGATTTTGCTGAAAGTCCCGCTCCTGACGGGCAAAGCTCAAATAAGTAAATAACGCTTTAACTTCTGGGCGTTCATAAAAGCGCACGTTGCCTATCACTTGATAAGGTAAGGCTTCATCTATCAATCGAGCTTCAATCACTGCCGTTTGTGAATAGCTGCGTACTAACACAATACAATCTTTGGCCGATACCCCTTGTTGTAACAGGGTTTTGTAATGTTCAACGATATAATGTGCAATGCCACCGTCATGGTGAAAGCCTTTTAAATTGACTTGGCCACCAAAACCACGTTGCGAGACTAAATCTTTGAGTTGTCTTTGGCTATTTTGAGCAATCACCTTGCCTGCCAATAAGGTTGCTTCAGCAGGACAACGAAAGTTATCGGAAATAATAAATTCTTTGGCTTGATAACGGCGTTTAAAATTTAAAATATAACTGACATCCGCACCACGCCACTCATAAATACATTGGTCATCATCACCAATCGCCATGTAGTTACGATGGTCTTCACTCAAAATATCGGCTATTTGCACTTGTACTTTATTCACATCCTGAAATTCATCAATCAGCAAATAATCAAAGCTATTTTTTGCCCACGCTCGAATGGCTTCAAAACGCTCCAATGCTTCCCATGCCAATAATAATTGGTCATCAAAAGTGAGCCAGTTATTTTGTTGTCGAATTTGCTCATACAATTGATAGGCCTTAAGGTAATGCGCGTTTTTATGTTCGGCTTGCTCGGCATAAGCCAACGTATGAACAGGCAATTTGGCAGCCAAGATATTGGCATAATGTAAATTACCTTTACAGACCGAAATATAGTTTTGTAAATCTTCTTGGTTAATATCTAACTGACTAAAATTTTTACCGTATTGTTTACCCAATTCAACCAAAGCGCGCATTGCTAATTGACTGTTACGATGCTCAATATGCTCCTCATTAAATGCTGGCCAATACCCTTGTTGAATAGTTTTTTGGACAATTTTGCGCCCTAAAGCATTAAAGGTATAACAAGAAACTGATGGCACGGATAATTTTTCTAATTTATGCTCTATGTCGTTGACGGTGGCTTTGCTAAATGAACACACTAAAATCCGTGAGGCTGGCACACCATGCACTTGTACTAAATGTTGCACGCGATGCGCCATTGTGGTTGATTTACCTGCACCCGCCACCGCATAAACAATGGCTGCGCCTTGATGATGTTGGACAATGTTGCGTTGTTCGTCAGTCAGTTGCAAAAGTTTATTCCTCTAACAAAAATCAAAAAAACCATGAACAAATTGTACCTTAGTCTGACGTTAATCTGTTATTTATCAGGCTGTGCCACCAGCTTAGGGTTAATCACCAAAGGTGACAAAGCAAAACCTTATTTTGGCACTCAGTTTGATGCCTATATTTTAGCAAACCCTGAGCAATTAACGGCTAAAAGTCCTGTCTTATTATGGATTGGCTACCCTGCCGCGTTATTAGACTTACCGTTGTCCCTCGTTGCCGACACTTTAGTATTACCTTATATGATGCAAGGCACTCAGTCCAAAACACCAAAATAAATTTTAGGACTTACGCGGTTATCGCTTATTTGCTCATACTTCAATCGTTTTCAACGGTTTTATGTTCACAAGACGCGCCAATTTTGGTGAAATGCGTAAGTCCTGACTTTTAATCAGCCAATCTTAAAAAATTATGCTTGTATTAGCGCAATGAGTTATTACAATTGCGTTTTACTTTTAAGAATATAAAGCGCGTGTCTCCAGATTGCCCTATTTTATTTTGTGATGATGATTTGCTGGTGGTGGGAAAGCCTGCTGGCTTATTGACGGTACGCGGCAAAGGTGCAGATAAACAAGACTGCCTACAGGCGCGTTTACAAACACAATTTGCCGATGTTCGCATCATTCATCGTTTAGACCAAGACACTTCAGGGATTTTGGTTTTTGCACGCCATTTAACCGCACAGCAGCACATCAATAAACAGTTTGAACAACGTCAAGTCAATAAACACTATATTGCTGTCGTGTATGGCCATATTGCCCAAATGCGTGGTGAAATAGATGCGCCATTACGTTATGACCCCGAACACCCCCCCTTACATATTGTTGATTACGAAACAGGCCAACACGCGCTTACTCAGTGGCAAGTGCTAAGTCGTCATCCACAAAGTACCCGTGTATTACTTAAACCAATTACAGGCCGCTCACATCAACTGCGAGTACATATGCAAACCTTAGGTCATCCGATAGTAGGTGATACCTTATATGCCCCGCCTGAAGCTATTTTATTAAGTCCGCGTTTGTGTTTACACGCAGAAACGCTCGAATTTACCCATCCCTTGCATAACCAGCCGCTACGTTTTTCGTGGCCAGCTCCTTTTTAGTTAGAGTTGTTATGAGTATATCTACCCCCGCTATTGGTCAACGTTGGTTATCCGATGCCGAAACAGAATTAGGCTTAGGTATGGTGGTCGAGGTTAATCCGCGTACTGTCAGCATTCTTTTTCCTAAAAGTGAAGAAACGCGGGTTTATGCCAAACAAAACGCGCCCTTATCACGGATTCGTTTTAATGTTGGCGACACCATCAACGATACCGATAACAAAACATGGCTGGTCACAGGCGTACAAGAACGACAATTTGTGTTGCGTTACGAAGTACAAGATGCTGCAGGAAACCAAAGTAGTTTTGCCGAAACCCGACTCTCGCCCAACATTCAATTAGCCAAACCTTGCGAACGCTTATTGGCGTGCCAACTTGATAATAATGAATGGTACGAGTTACGCGTTACCGCTCTTCGTGCGCGGGAAATGATTGCCAAAAGTCCCGTTTCGGGTTTAGTTGGCCCGCGTGTTGGTTTGATTCCGCATCAGTTTTATATTGCCCATGAAGTGGGTCAACGTCTTGCGCCGCGTGTGTTATTGGCCGATGAAGTCGGTTTGGGTAAAACGATTGAAGCAGGTTTGATTATTCATCAACAACTGTTAACAGGTCGCGCCCAACGTATTTTGGTCTTAGTCCCCGACAGCTTACAATATCAATGGCTAGTCGAAATGCGCCGCCGTTTTAATATCAATTTTGCTTTATTTGACTTAACCCGTACTGCTGCAATTCGTGATGGTGATGAAGAACAAAATCCATTCACTACCGAACAATGTGTATTGGCAAGCATTGATTTATTATTAGACCATCCACACTTGAAACAAGCCGCCCTTGATGCACAATGGGATTTATTGGTGGTTGACGAAGCGCATCATTTAGAATGGGATGAAGAAAAGCCTAGTGATGCTTATCAATTGGTAGAAGAGCTTGCCCATCAAACCGCAGGGGTACTATTACTCACCGCCACCCCCGAACAGTTAGGCGTTGCCAGCCATTTTGCACGTTTAAAATTGTTAGACCCAAAACGTTTTAGCAGTTTAGAAAACTTTTTGGATGAAGAAGAAGGCTATCAGCCGATTGCTCAAGCCGCACGTCAGTTAGTACGCGGTAAATTAAAAGATGAAGCAAAAGCCACTTTAAACACCTACTTAGGTGATGAACAGATTGACCTAAGTACCGCACAAGGCCGCGACAAAGCGATTGCCGCGTTATTAGACCGTCATGGAACAGGTCGGGTATTATTTAGAAACACTCGTGAAGCAATTAAAGGTTTTCCGCAACGTGAGTGTATTCCTGTGCCTTTAACTGCGCCTGCTGACTGGCCACTTTCTGGTGTCGTGCGTAATCAATTATGGCCAGAAATTCAGGCCGATAACGATGATTGGTTAACAACTGACCCGCGTGTGCCGTGGTTAATTCAATTACTCAAAAAGCTCAAACAACAAAAAGTGTTGTTAATCTGTCGTACTGCAGGGGTGGCGATGGCTTTAGAGTTGCGCTTACGTTTAAATGAAGGCATTCGTACTGCCCTATTCCATGAAGAAATGACCTTATTAGAGCGTGACCGAGCCGCCGCTTATTTTGCCGAACCCGATTATGGCGCACAAATTTTGTTATGTTCCGAAATTGGCTCAGAAGGCCGTAACTTTCAATTTGCTCATCATTTAGTGATTTTTGACTTACCTGCTAATCCTGATGTGTTAGAACAACGTATTGGCCGTTTAGACCGTATTGGTCAAACCGAAACCATCAAAGTCCATGTGCCGTATATGATAGGCACAGCGCAAGAGCGTTTATTTAACTGGCACAACTTAGCCTTAAATGCTATTGCCCATATTTCACCTACGGCACAAACCGTACACCAATATCATCAACAAAGTCTCAAACAGTGTTTACAAGCCCCTACCGAACATCACGATTTATTTGCTGCACTGATGGCCGAAGCCCAACAAGACCGTGCTAATTTAGAAGCCGAATTACAACAAGGCCGTGATTATTTATTAGAACTTAACTCGTGTCGGATGGATAAAGCCATTGAGCTGATTACTGCTGTCGCCGACCAAGATGATGATTTAATTTTGGGCGATTTTATGGAACGGGCATGGTCAGCGTTTGGAGTTGACCATGAAGAACAAGGCGATGGCAGTCATATTATTCGTACAGGCGAACACATGGCAGTTGACTCCTTCCCTAGTTTAGATGCCGATGGCATGACCGTCTGTTTTGACCGTAATCAAGCCTTGAGTCGTGAAGATATTCAGTTTATTACGTGGGAACATCCCATGTCTTTGGGTGTGTTAGATTTAATGACCCGTCAAGCCTTTGGTAATGCCAATGTCGCTTTAATTCGTAATAAAGGCATTAAAGCTGGCACGTTATTGGTGGAAGCATGGTTTAGAGTCGAAGTGATTGCGCCTAAACACTTAAACTTAACAGCTAACTTGCCACAACTGACGGTAAGGGTATTATTAGACGGCGAAGGTCGTGATTTGAGTGCGCGTATCAGCCACGAAATGCTCAATAAACAAGTACAGCCCCTCGAAAAAATGATGGCTCGGCAAGTGGTTAAAATGCAGAGCGAGATTATTGCCAGTTTGTATCAAAAAGTTGAAATCACTGCCAAAGCTGCATTACCCAACTTACAAGCCCAAGCCCAAGCACAACTCACTGAATCTTTAAGTAGTGAAATTAGCCGCTTAAAAGCACTCCAACAGGTTAATGCGAGTATTCGTGATGATGAAATTGCCTTATTACAACAGCAATTAAACCAAGGCATTAACTATTTGAGTCATATTCATTTGGTCAGTGATGCTTTACGGATTATTATTGCGGGTTGAAAATAATTATCCCTTCGACTCCGCTCAGGGAACGCTTCTGCGTTGGTTGAGCGGAGTCGAAACCAACAATAACAACAAAAGAGTCCACCAACGATGGTCGATTTAAAGTTTTTGCGGGCTTATTCACCCACCTTACAACAAGAGGTACAACACTTAATTGCACAAGGCAAATTAGGCACATATCTTGACAACCGTTATCCACAACAAACACACACTATTCAAACCGACAAAGCTTTGTATCAATTTACTAATCAGCTGAAACAAGACTTTTTAAAAAACGCACCTGCCATTGATAAAGTGTGTTACGACAGCAAATTAGATGTAATTCATCATGCTTTAGGCTTACATACCGCCGTGTCACGGGTGCAAGGTAGCAAGCTCAAAGCCAAAAAAGAAATCCGCATTGCTTCATTGTTTAAAGACACCGCGCCTGATTTTTTAACGATGATTGTTGCTCACGAAATTGCTCATCTGAAAGAGCCACAACATAACAAGGCATTTTATCAGTTATGCCAACACATCGAACCTAATTATCATCAATTAGAATTTGATTTGCGCTTATGGCTAACTTATCGTGATTTATCGTGACAACTTGGGCGATTCAGCTTTTTTGTACACAAGACGTAGATAAAGATTATTACTTTTAGGTGCGCCATAATTAATACCTGCATCAAAATACACAATATCAGCTTGGTTTTTATCATTCATGTTGGTGTTTACTGACCAGTACCATAACTTTTGTGGTAGTTGTTGAAAATAACGACTGTCTAAATACACACGGCTTGGCAGCAATTTAGTCCACAAGCCAAACATCGTATTTTTGGGAGACTTTGCCCACGGATGCTCAAAGGTGTTATCCATTATCAATGTTTTTAATTCAGTAATTTCAGGTAACCGCCATTCAGTTTGGCCACATAAGCCACCTGACTTTACTATCATTGTTAGATATTGCTCAGTATTACATTGCTCTAACGTACTGCCACACGTTTCACCCAGTTTTCGTTGATTTTGAAAATGATGTCGATCACTAAAACCCTCTACACCTTGATTGTAATCAGTACGCAGGTCATACCATGTATACTGCCAATCTTTATCACGTAAGCCACCATCATCAGTTTTTTCTTCCCATAAAAGCTGAGTCTGGTTATCGTAAATGCAAGACCATGTTGGTGCATTATCCGCCAACACTGCACCAGAATTATCAATTTTAATAAAACGTTGTTGGGTGTTTTGTACCGCTTGCAGGTAGTCTGGTATATCTGCCGAATAAGCAATATCAGCACCGACTAAAAGCAATAAAAAACTCAGCTTTAGACTATTTATCATTATTAATTCCTATAAAAATCTATTCACAAGGTGCAATCATAAACCACTGCCCTGCACTTTGCACCGCATAACATAATTGTCCATCAAACTCTTGCACCGTTGCCCATTCCACTAATTGATAAAAGACATTACGATGAATCAGCGCATCTAAATTATCACGTACCCGCAAATAAGGACGAGGCTCACCATCAGGCGCATGGTAATTAACCCACAAAGGACGTTCAGCATCCAAAATAATCACATCCTCGGTTAAGGTCGTAAAACGCAAAAACTCTACACCTTCATCCAATACTTTACTGACTAAAGTAACAATAAACGGCGCGTCATCTACCACAATTCTTACTTTTTCGACAGGCGTAATTAAATAAAAACAACCATCTGCATCGTGGCGTAAAATGGAGCTAAATAACTTAACCAAAGCAGGCCGATTTATTGGTGTTCCCATATACAGCCATTGACCATTGGCCTTAATTTGCATATCAATATCGCCACAAAACTCAGGATTCCACTTATGTACAGGAGGCAAACCTTTAGGCGCATTACCATTTTCGTCTTTAAGTAAACGCATGATAGCCATAGGGTCAGCTTTTATTTGTGAATGTTGGGTCATAACAATTCCTATTTATTCGGGACTTACGCATTTCACCGAAATTAGCGCGTTTTGGGAACTAAAAATCGTTGAAAACGATTTTTAAGTGAGCAAATAAGCGATAACAGCGTAAGTCCTATTATTGTCGGACAAAATATCGTATAAAAAGCAACAAGTAACGCACAATAATCAGACTATTGGCGAGCATAAACTCAATTTTATGACGTTTTTTATCAAAAAAGCGCATAAATGATGAATTTCGTCCAACAATATGTCATAAACTGTTGGCCTTTGTGTAGTGTGCTTTTATACTACCGCGCCTAAAATTTTAGACTATATTTTGGGACTGATAACCGAGTAGCCATTTACTCACCCAATCCCCTTCGTTAGGGTTTGCCACTCAGTCCTGTTTTTGTGGGTCAAGAGTCCAATCTTCCCCCAGCTATATTGCGAGGAGACTATCGTGGAAAGAGAAGCAATGGAATTTGATGTCGTCATCGTGGGTGGCGGCCCTGCTGGTTTATCAGCAGCAATTCGTTTACGTCAATTAAGCATTGAATCTGGCCATGAGATTTCGGTATGTCTGGTCGAAAAAGGCTCAGAATTTGGCGCACATATTTTATCAGGTGCAGTATTTGAGCCACGCGCACTTAACGAATTATTTCCTAACTGGAAAGAAGAAGGCGCACCACTGAATACGCCCGTTACCAAAGATGAAATTCATTTATTGTTTAGCGAAACACGTAGCAAGCTCATGCCTGATTGGGCTGTGCCTAAAGCCATGCACAACGAAGGCAACTACGTCATTAGCTTGGGTAACCTTGTCCGTTGGTTAGCCGAAAAAGCCGAAGCCCTTGAAGTCAACTTATTCCCAGGTTTTGCCGCTTCGGAAATTTTGTATCACGAAGATGGCAGTGTTAAAGGTATTGCCACTGGTGATATGGGCATTGGCAAAAATGGCGAGAAAAAACACTCTTATACCGCAGGTTATGAATTACACGCCAAATACACCTTATTTGCCGAAGGTTGCCGTGGTCATTTAGGCAAGCAGTTAATTAGTAAGTTTGATTTAGACAAAGACTGCGACCCACAACATTACGGTATTGGTATTAAAGAACTGTGGGAAATTGACCCAGCCAAACATAAACCTGGTTTAGTTGTGCATGGCTCAGGCTGGCCATTAAGTGAGTCTGGCAGCGCAGGTGGTTGGTTCTTATATCATGCCGAAAACAACCAAGTTACCTTAGGTTTAATTACTGACCTTGCTTATAGCAACCCTTATTTATCGCCGTTTGATGAAATGCAGCGTTGGAAACATCACCCTGTCATTAAACAATACTTAGAAGGGGCAAAACGTGTGTCTTACGGCGCACGTGCCATTATTAAAGGCGGTTTAAACTCCTTGCCTAAACTGACCTTTAATGGTGGTTGTTTAATTGGTGATGATGCAGGCTTTTTGAATTTTGCCAAAATCAAAGGCTCTCACACAGCTATGAAGTCGGGCATGTTATGCGCCGAAGCGGTGTTTGAATCCTTAAAAGCAGGCAGCGAAGGCCGTGATGAAGTTGTCGCATATACCGAGAAATTTAACAACTCTTGGTTACACGAAGAATTACACCGTTACCGTAACTTTGGCCCTGCGATGCACCGCATGGGCTTCTTAATGGGTGCGGCGTTTAACTTTATTGACCAAAACATTTTGCCGAATGGTTTCCCCATGACTATTCACGACAACAAACCTGATTACGATTGCTTAGACCGTAAGGACTTAGCGCGTAAACTAGAATATCCAAAACCTGATGGCAAAATCAGTTTTGATAAATTGTCGTCGGTGTTTATTTCAGGTACTAACCACGAAGAAGATCAACCAATTCATTTACAACTCAAAGACCCTAGCATTCCAATGAGCAAAAACTTGCCATTGTATGACGAGCCAGCACGTTTGTACTGTCCTGCTGGAGTCTATGAAGTGGTGTCTTTAGGTGGTGAGCAACGTTTGCAAATTAACGCGCAAAACTGTGTCCATTGCAAAACCTGTGATATTAAAGACCCTTCACAAAACATTAATTGGGTTGTACCCGAAGGTGGCGGCGGCCCAACATATCCTAATATGTAATATCGCTATCACCTTAGGACTTACGCGGTTATCGCTTATTTGCTCACTAAATAATCGTTTTTAACGATTTTTAGCTCACAAAACGCGCTAATTTCGGTGAAATGCGTAAGTCCTAACCTAAATAAAGGTCGCTTTTGCGGCCTTTATTTTTGAGCATAAAAACAAGAAAACGACATCAACTGACGCATATTTTAGGGAAAGCTCCTTAATAGCCCAAAGCATTAACAAGCTATGTTACCATTTAGCCATTCAGGATTTACGCGGTTATCACTATGGCTCACAGCACCATTATTACCCCCCACGCACAACGCCACGAAGAAGTGGTTGACCGTGCCATTCGCCCCACCAGTTTGGGCGACTATATTGGTCAACCCAAAGTGCGCGAACAAATGGAAATTTTTATTCATGCTGCCAAAACACGCGGCGAAGCACTTGACCATACGCTCATTTTTGGCCCACCGGGCTTGGGCAAAACCACACTGGCTAATATCATTGCACGTGAAATGGGTAGCGAAATCAAATCCACTAGTGGTCCTGTTTTAGAAAAAGCAGGCGATTTGGCTGCTCTACTGACCAATTTAGAAGAAGGTGACGTATTATTTATTGATGAAATTCATCGCCTCTCACCTGTCATTGAAGAAATTTTGTATCCCGCGATGGAAGATTATCAGCTAGATATTGTCATTGGCGAAGGACCAGGCGCACGTTCCATTAAACTAGAATTGCCGCCTTTTACCTTAGTTGCTGCCACTACGCGTGCAGGTTTATTAACCTCGCCGTTGCGTGACCGTTTTGGTATTGTGCAACGCTTAGAGTTTTATAATGTTGAAGACTTGAGCTATATTGTTGGTCGTTCGGCTCGTTTGCTTAATGTGCCTATGGATGATGCAGGCGCAGTCGAAATTGCCCGCCGTGCGCGTGGTACACCACGAATTGCCAACCGACTCTTACGCCGTGTGCGTGATTATGCCGAAGTCAAAAGTAATGGTACAGTCAGCCATGAAGTGGCTTGTGCTGCCCTTAATATGCTTGATGTTGACCAACACGGCTTTGATAATTTAGACCGCCGTTATTTATTAGCACTCATGGAAAAATTTAATGGTGGCCCGGCAGGTGTCGAAGCTCTTGCCGCCGCGATTGCCGAAGACTCAGGCACATTAGAAGATGTGGTTGAACCGTATTTGATTCAACAAAACATGGTTATGCGTACCGCGCGTGGTCGTATTGCCAGTCCTCAAGCCTATTTACGCTTTGGTATGACCATGCCCGAAGCCTTAAAAACAGTGACAGGCCAAAGCCAATGACTATTTTTAGCATACCAATTCGAATTTATATCGAAGATACCGATGCGGCTGGCATTGTGTATTACGTCAATTATTTAAAATTTATGGAACGCGCTCGTACCGAATACTTGCGTCATATTGGTTTTGGTCATTATTTATTAACAGAAAATTACCTTTTTGTTGTACGAAAAGCGCAGATAGACTATAAACAACCCGCTAAAATGGACGACTTGTTACAGGTGACAGCGCATATCATCAAACAAGGTAAAGCCTCTCTGCAATTTGAGCAGTGCTTATATCGCCACGATAGCTTATTATGTCGTGCGCTGATTGATATTGCTTGTGTTGACAAACACACCCTTAAACCCTGTGCCTTACCCTCTCGTTTAACTCAACTACTTACACATCATTATGACTGAACCACTTTCTATATTAGGATTGATTAGCCATGCCAGTATTCCTGTACAACTGGTGATGCTGAGCCTCGTGGCTGCCTCAGTTTACTCATGGATGCTAATTGTCACTTATCGCCGTTTACACAGTCGCGCCCAACGCGACTTAAAAGCCTTTGAGGAATTATTTTGGTCGGGTGCTGATTTAAGTAGTTTGTATCAGCAAAGCCAACACAATAAAGACCGTCAAGGCGCAGAAGCCTTATTTTATACAGGCTTTAAAGAGTTTATGCGCCTAAAACAAAAAGGTTTAAGCCATGAGTCGGTGATGCAAGGTGTCACTCGCTCGATGCGTATCACCCTTTCTCAAGAGCAAAATCGCTTGGATGGCAAACTACCCGCCCTTGCCAGTATTGCCTCCACTGCCCCTTATGTAGGTTTATTTGGCACAGTATGGGGGATTATGACTTCGTTTATTGGTTTGGCTCAAGTACAACAAGCTACCTTAGCCACTGTTGCACCAGGTATTGCCGAAGCCTTAATTGCTACCGCGATTGGCTTATTTGCTGCTATTCCTGCGGTATTGGCTTATAACCATTTTATGGCTAACAGCGACATCATAAATAATCGTTATATTATTTTTGCTGATGAGTTTATGGGTATTTTGCACCGCGAGAGTTAAACCATGGAACAAAGCCCTTTCCAACGGCCAAAACGTCATTTATTAGCCGAAATGAATGTTGTGCCATATATTGACGTGATGTTGGTATTATTAGTAATTTTTATGATTACTGCGCCGATGCTAACTCAAGGCTTAAAAGTTGAATTACCCAAAGTTGCTAGCGAAGCGATACAAATGGATAGCCAACAACCCATTATTGTCAGCATTAAAGCCGATGGCAGTTATTGGCTTAAACAAGGTGACAATGACGACCAAACCATGCCATTAACTGACATTACCCAAGCCTTATTAGCGGTACAGCAACAACAACCCAATTTACAAGTCTTGATTAACGGTGATACGCAAGTACCTTATGGTGAAGTCGTTAAACTGATGGCTTCTTTACAACAAGCACAGATTGTGCGTGTTGGTTTATTAACCGAGCCAACCGAAAACAAATGATGATTGTCATCCGTTATTTGCACTCGCCCCTCGTTCAATCATTACTGTTGCACAGTGCGCTGCTTGCGGCTTTATGGTTATTTTCGGCACATTTTATTCCCGAACTGCCCCCTGCTTCTGCCCCCTTACAAGCGACTTTAGTCAGTTCTGCATCAACACCTACGCCACCTGAGCCAACAAACACGCCCCTTGAAAATATTGAGAATCCTGAAAACAATCAGCCTTTAGCCGTTCCTGAGCCAAATGTATCTCCTATTGAAAAACAAGAAGCCAAAGAAAAGGCCGATAAAGAGGCCAAAGAACAGAAAATCGCTAAAGAAAAAGCCGATAAAGAGGCCAAAGAACAGAAAATCGCTAAAGAAAAAGCCGATAAAGAGGCCAAAGAACAGAAAATCGCTAAAGAAAAAGCCGATAAAGAAGCTAAAGAACAGAAAATCGCTAAAGAAAAGGCCGACAAAGAGGCCAAAGAACAGAAAATCGCTAAAGAAAAAGCCGATAAAGAAGCTAAAGAACAGAAAATCGCTAAAGAAAAAGCCGATAAAGAAGCCAAAGAACAGAAAATCGCTAAAGAAAAAGCCGATAAAGAAGCCAAAGAACAGAAAATCGCTAAAGA
>Ga0209599_10000503_pt1 | contig 24961 bp, 23 predicted proteins | sample Shrwel_input2_FT_FD_187534 | JGI IMG/M metagenome (GOLD analysis project Ga0209599, IMG submission 187534) | Subsurface microbial communities from deep shales in Ohio, USA - Utica-3 well 1 S input2 FT (SPAdes) (version 2) ... | reverse complement strand
ATATGGAACTTGGCCATAATGTGATGCACGGTCAATATGACTGGATGCGTGACTCACGTTTTAATAGCAAAAGTTATGAGTGGGATATTGTAGGGACATCTGATAATTGGCGCAAAACGCATAATTTTAAACATCATACTTATACCAACATTAAAGGAATGGATGATGATGTCGGCTATGGGTTATTACGGTTATTTCCTGAGCAAAAATGGCGGCCTTTTTATTTAGGGCAGCCTGTCTACGCGGTGATTTTTTCTTTGTTGTTTCAATGGGGCGTAGCGATTCAAGATTTAGAATTAGGTAAAGTATTTAGCGGTAAAAAAAGCAAAGAACAGTTTCAAAAAGAATGGCAGCCGATTGCGGCCAAAATCAAAAAACAACTGTTAAAAGATTATGTCGTGTTTCCTTTGTTGGCAGGGCCGTTCTTTTTGCCTGTGTTATTGGGTAATTTAGTGGCTAATGGCATACGCAACTTATGGACGTTTATGATTATTTTTTGTGGTCATTTTACGACTGATGCCGAAATTTTTCCTAAAAGTGTGTTGGATAACGAAACACGCGGCAGTTGGTATTTGCGCCAATTACGCGGTTCAAGTAATTTAACGGGCGGTAAGTTATTTCACATTATGTCAGGTAATTTGAGCCATCAAATTGAACATCATTTGTTTCCTGATATTCCGTCTCGGCGTTATGCAGCTATGTCGGTAGAAGTGCAAGAAATTTGTGCGCGTTATGGCCAGCACTATAACAAAGGCTCGTTGGTTAAACAGTTTGGGCAAGTTTGTGGTCGTATTTTGCGTTATGCGTTGCCGTCTAAAACTAAATCAGTGACTCATCAACAAGCGTCATCGGTTGTAGAAAATAATATCATGCCTACAAAATTGGCGGCTTGATTGTTAGAAAAAGTAGGGCGTAGGGTGGGTTATTAACCCACCTTTTTACACAAAGAGGTTTATTTAACTTTCATCCCAGCGGTTGCGCCACTATCAGGCGAAAGCAAGAAAATCTCACTGCCACCTGCACCAGCCGCCAACACCATACCTTCCGAAACACCAAATTTCATTTGACGTGGTGCGAGATTCGCCACCATCACCGTTAATTTACCAATCAAATCTTCGGGTTTGTATGCCGACTTAATCCCTGCAAATACCGTACGTTGCTCATTACCCAAATCTAAAGTCAGCTTTAATAGCTTAGCCGCTTCGGGAATGTGTTCGGCATTAACAATTTTGGCAATCCGTAAATCAATTTTGGCAAAATCTTCAATGTTAATTGTCGGTGCAATGGCTTCAATGCCAACGGGTTTATCCGTTGTTTTGGCTTTTTTCTCTTTAACAACAGGCGTTGGAGTTGCGCCAGTCGCTGTTAAGTCTTCTTTAGAGGCTTCCACCATTGCCGCGACTTTCTCTTTTTCGACACGGGTCATTAAAGGCGTAAAAGTGTTAATTGTGTGACCTAATAACAATTCTTGACGCGTATCCCATGCTAAAGATTCTACATTTAAAAATTGCTGACTGGCCGCCACCGTAACGGGCAAAATAGGGGCTAAATAAGTAATCAGTTGCCTAAACATATTTAAACCCACACTGCAAACAGCGTGTACTTGAGCATGATTAGCAGGGTCTTTAGCTAAACTCCACGGGGCTTGCTGAGCAATATATTCATTCGCTTTATCAGCTAAGGCCATAATCTCACGTACTGCTTTGCTAAAATCACGATTTTCGTAATGTTCGGCAATCGTTGCACCTGCGTCTATAAATTGCGCCAATAACTCAGGTTCGGCACAGGTATCAGCAAGTTTGCCGTCAAACAATTTATGAATAAAGCCTTGGCAACGACTAGCAATATTGACTACTTTTCCTACCAAGTCACTATTCACTTTAGCCATAAAGTCTTCAAGGTTGAGGTCTATATCTTCAACAGTTGCCGATAATTTAGAAGCAAAATAATAACGTAAGTATTCGGGGTTTAAATTGTCCAAATAGCTTCGCGCTTTAATAAACGTACCGCGTGATTTAGACATTTTTTGGCCATTAACCGTCAAAAAGCCATGAGCAAAAATGCCTGTCGGTTTTCTAAAGCCCGCACCATCAAGCATGGCTGGCCAAAATAGCGCGTGAAAGTAAACAATATCTTTACCAATAAAATGATAAACCTCGGTTTTGCCTTCGGCATCACTTGCCCAATAATCATCAAAGTTTAAACCGCGCTGCTCACACAGGTTTTTAAAACTGGCCATGTAGCCAATGGGTGCATCTAACCACACATAAAAGTATTTATTAGGCGCATCAGGAATTTCAAAACCGAAGTAGGGTGCATCACGCGAAATATCCCAATCATTTAAGCCTGACTCAAACCATTCGCCCAACTTGTTAGCGACCTCAGATTGTAAATGACCAGAACGTGTCCATTCTTTTAACATTGCTTCAAAATCAGGTAATTTAAAAAAGTAGTGTTCAGATTCTTTTTCAATCGGTGTTGCGCCCGAAATGGTCGAATACGGATTTTTTAATTCGGTTGGTGCGTAAGTTGCGCCACACTTTTCGCACGAATCACCATACTGATCTTTTTCGCCACACTTAGGGCATTCACCTTTAATAAAGCGGTCAGCCAAAAATAATTGTTTTTCTGGGTCAAATAATTGACGAATCGGACGGGTAGCAATATGGCCGCCATCCCGATTTTTTAAATAAATATATTCCGAAAAAGCTTTGTTTTCGGGAGAGTGTGTGGAGTGATAATTATCAAAAGCAATATGAAAACTAGCAAAATCGGCCTGATGTTCGGCTTTGACGTTAGCAATTTGTGCTTCGGGGCTAATGCCATTTTGTTCGGCTTTCAGCATAATGGCTGTGCCGTGAGCATCATCGGCGCACACATAAATACAATCATGGCCGCGTGATTTTTGAAAACGCACCCAAATATCTGTTTGAATATATTCAACTAAATGGCCTAAATGAATTGAGCCATTAGCATAGGGTAAAGCACTGGTGACTAATAAACGGCGAGTCATGGTTGTTGGCACACACAAGGATTAAATAGATGCGCTACTATAACCGATATTGAAAATACGGTAGCATAGGGCTTACGCATTTCTCCGAAATTAGCGCGTTTTGTGAGCTAAAAATCGTTAAAAACGATTATTTAGCGAACAAATAAGCGATAACCGTGTAAGTCCAAAGAATTGGTAACTAAAATTTTGTGCTTTATTGAGTCATTTTTATGTCCATCTCCCGCTCAAAAGTCGAAGCTGTTTTAAAACAGCACCAAGACCCCTATCTGCATCGTGATTATGGTCAACTCGTTGAGTCTATTACCATCAATGAACAACAAGTGCAGGTTGTACTTACTTTACCTTATCCTTTTGCTAGCTTAGGTCGTGCTTTAGAGCAACAACTAGCTGCTGCGATTGAAGAAAAAACAGGCGCAACACACGTTTCGGTGCGTTTGCAATTAGATGTACCACGCGCCAAACCTCAAGAAGGCGTTGAGGGTGTGCCACCAATTAAAAACGTGATTGCGGTCGCTTCAGGTAAAGGTGGTGTGGGTAAATCAACCACGGCAGTTAATTTAGCCTTGGCTTTAGCCCAAGAAGGCGCAAATGTAGGCTTATTAGATGCCGATATTTATGGCCCGAGTCAGCCAACCATGCTGAATTTAAGCGGTCAAACTCCTAAAATTGTAGATAATGCGTTTGTTCCCTTGCAGGCACACGGCTTACAAGTGATGTCGATTGGCTTTTTAACAGGCGATGACAATACCCCGATTGTGTGGCGTGGCCCTAAAGCAACAGGCGCATTGATTCAGTTATTTAGCCAAACCGCATGGCATGATTTGGATTATTTGATTATTGATATGCCACCGGGAACAGGCGATATTCAACTGACCTTATCGCAACGGATTCCTGTGGTTGGTTCGGTGATTGTCACTACGCCTCAAGATATTGCGCTCTTAGATGCCAAAAAAGGCATAGAAATGTTTAGAAAAGTCAATATTAGGGTATTGGGTGTGGTTGAGAATATGTCTTTGCATATTTGCTCAAATTGTGGTCATGCAGACGCAATTTTTGGCGCAGGCGGTGGCGAACGCATTGCCAAAGACTATCAAACCGAACTTTTAGGCCAATTACCGCTTGATAAACAAATTAGAGAGCAAACAGACGCAGGCAAACCCACAGTTTTAGCAGACCCACATGGCACAATCAGCGCGATGTACACCGACATTGCGCGTAAAATTGCCGCGAAATTAGCCTTAGAAGACAGTGTTCCCCGTAATCGTATTATGGCATTTTTTGGAAAGTAAAATCTTATGAGTATCAAATCGGACAAATGGATTAAACGCATGGCGCAAGAACACGGCATGATTAGCCCCTTTGAAGCCAATCAAGTGCGTAGTGTAAATGGTGAAAAAATCATTTCTTATGGCGTGTCGAGCTATGGTTATGATGTGCGTTGTGCGCGTGAATTTAAAGTCTTTACCAATGTTTATTCCGCCACCGTTGACCCTAAAAACTTTGACGAAAAGAGTTTTGTCGATATTGTTGATGATGTGTGCATTATTCCACCCAACTCTTTTGCCTTAGCACGTACCGTTGAGTTATTTAAAATCCCGCGTAATGTCTTGACCATTTGTTTAGGAAAATCGACTTATGCACGCTGCGGTATTATTGTGAATGTAACGCCTTTAGAGCCTGAATGGGAAGGGCATGTGACTTTAGAGTTTTCTAATACCACTAATTTGCCCGCCAAAATTTATGCTAATGAAGGCGTAGCGCAAATGTTGTTTTTTGAATCAGACGAGGTATGTGAAACTTCATACAAGGATAGAGGCGGCAAATATCAAGGTCAGTTAGGGGTTACTTTACCTAAAGCCTAAACCGTAGTGGCAACCCTTGTGGTTGCCTTTTTTATGCATGTACAGGGTAAGCACAAGAGTTAAAACGTAACAAAATCCTACATATTGTCAGTGTTTATTAACACTTTCATCAAACTGTCATCTAATAGTCATGTTTCTGTCATCTCAAATCTTAATAATCGCGGCCAAGTTCAGGTTAAAGCATTAAGCAAAAACCTGTTGTAAGTCTTACATTTTTTAGAGCTTACGCGTTTGTCGCTTATTTACGCGCACTTTAATCGTTTTTAATGATTTTTGCTTACAAAACGCGCTATGCGGTGCAATGCGTAAGTCCTGATTGTAGTAAGTCGCATTTTAAAACTAGGTCTGAGGAGACTCACCCCATGAAACGTAATTTAATGGCTTTAGCAGTTACTGCTGCACTTGTTGCCCCAATCGCTGCTCATGCTGCACCTAAAGTGTATGGTCAAATTAACTTATCTGCTGAGTCTTACGAAAAAGATTTTGATGGTACTGCAAAAGACGAAGAATATACCCGTATGCAAAGCAATGCTTCGCGTTTTGGTGTGAAAGAAGAGATCGAATTAACTGCTACTTTAAGCGCGATTTATGGTATTGAGTGGCAAGTTAATGCCGATGGTGAAGGTACAGATTTAGGTCAACGTAACCGTTTCTTAGGTATCAAACATCAAGATTTTGGTACTATTAAAATGGGTAAATATGATACCTATTTAAAATTAGCCCAAGGCAAAATTGATTTATTTAACGACTTTGCGGCTGATATGGAATTTGCTATTGCAGGTGAAGATCGTATCAATAATGTGATTGGTTATGAATCACCCAAGTTTATGAACACACAATTGAATGTGATGTCACAAACTCAAGATGCGACAACAACAGTAGCTGCTCCAGACAATAAAAATGGATCTTCAGTGTCAGTTGTTCACCAAAACGATGACTTAGGTTTATACGTTGCTTTAGCTTCGAACATGGGTATCAATGGTAAGTCTTCCTTATTTGGCAATCGCGAAAGTGACACTATGCGTTTAGTGGTTTCTTATAACGTAGCTGATTTAACTTTAAATTGCTTATACAGCACCAGTGAAAAAATCAATGGTAAAGATGCCGAGAAAGCTTATTTGTTAGGCGGTGCTTATAAATTGGGCGATGTGGTTTTAAAAGCGCAATATAGCATGGCTGAAGCCGATGACACCGCCACCATTGGCGCGACAGGTAGCGTTGAAAAAGTACAAATGTCGGTAGGTGCAGATTATAACATCACCTCAAAAACTCGTGCTTTTGCTTGGCTTACTAGCAAAGAAGATACCAAAAAGGCCGCGGTTAATAACATCGAAGAAACTGTCTTAGGTCTTGGTGTTGAAACTAAGTTCTAATTAGGAAGATATTTTTAGGCAATGGAATGCCTATACATGGACGTTTTTTCATATAACCCACATCATGTGGGTTTTTTATTTTATTGAGCCAAAACGCTTGTCCTGATAGAATCCGCGTCATTCCTTTAAGGCTTTCGTCATCATGGTACTTTGCGCCATGACGAAGCTCACTCTTTTTTATCGCATAATCAGTCTAGGTTTTTCATGACTAAGTATATTTTTGTCACAGGCGGTGTTGTTTCTTCACTTGGTAAAGGGATTTCAGCCGCATCAGTCGCAGCATTACTTGAAGCGCGTGGTTTGCGCGTCACCATGACCAAATTGGACCCTTATATCAATGTTGACCCAGGTACAATGAGTCCTTATCAACATGGTGAAGTGTTTGTGACCGAAGATGGCGCAGAAACCGACCTCGACTTAGGCTATTACGAACGCTTTTTGCGCCGTGCCAAAATGACCCAAAATAATAACTTTACCAGTGGTCGTATTTACTCTGATGTGATTCAAAAAGAACGACGTGGTGATTATTTAGGCGCAACAGTACAAGTTATTCCTCATATTACTGATATGATTAAACATCGGATTCGTGAAGGTGCTAAAGGTTACGATATTGCGATTATCGAAATTGGTGGTACAGCAGGGGACATAGAAGCCATGCCGTTTATGGAAGCGGTGCGGCAAATGCGTGTTGAGCTAGGTTTTCAAGGTTCATTGTTAATGCACTTGACGCTCGTGCCTTATATTGCCTCCGCAGGCGAAACCAAAACCAAACCCACTCAGCATTCGGTTAAAGAATTACGCTCTATCGGCTTACAACCCGATATTTTAATTTGCCGCTCTGACCATACGATTCCTGAAGAATCACGTCAAAAAATTGCCAACTCAACCAATGTCGAATCACGCGCTGTGATTTTGGCCGAAGACGCACAAACCATTTATCAAATTCCGCGTAAATTTCACGAACAAGGTTTAGATGAGTTTGTATTAGAGCGGTTTGGTTGGAAGTGTTTACCTGCCGATTTAAGTGACTGGGACGCGGTGGTTGAAGGTTTATTACATCCTACGCAAGAAGTAACCATTGCAATGGTGGGTAAATATGTCGAATTACCTGATGCTTATAAATCGCTTAACGAAGCCTTATTACACGCAGGTATTCAACATCATACCAAAGTTAAAATTGATTATGTTGATGCCGAGTCTTTAGAAGAACTGGGCGTAGCACGTTTAAAATCAGCCGATGCGATTTTAGTTCCTGGTGGTTTTGGTGACAGAGGCACAGAAGGCAAAATTTTAGCAGTACAATATGCGCGTGAACAGCAAGTGCCGTATTTGGGTATTTGTTTAGGAATGCAACTGGCCGTGATTGAATATGCGCGTCATGTGGCAGGTTTAGCAGGCGCGTACTCAACCGAATTTAATAAACAGCCGCATTTTCAACATCCTGTGATTGGTTTAATTACCGAATGGGTTAATGAAAATGGCGAAATAGAAGTGCGTAATGCAGATTCTAATTTAGGTGGCACAATGCGTTTAGGCGCGCAACCATGCCATTTACAAGCAGGCTCTAAAGCACGCGCCATTTATGGCCAAGATACCATTATTGAGCGTCATCGCCACCGTTACGAAGTCAACAATCAATATGTGCAACGTTTAACCGATGCGGGTTTACTGGTTTCTGGTCGTAGTGCTGACAACAGCTTAGTGGAAATGGTTGAAATTGCTGACCATCCGTGGTTTGTCGCGTGTCAATTTCATCCTGAGTTCACCAGCTCTCCGCGTGGTGGTCATCCTTTATTTAGCAGTTTTGTTGCCGCCGCTATCAAAGCAAAAAAATAATTCATCAAGGAGGCGAAAATCCTCCTTTGTTTATTTAAGGATAAGAACATGAGCCAAAAAATAATTCAACTCAACCAAATACGCATGGGTAATGATTTACCTTTTGTGTTATTTGGCGGCATGAATGTACTTGAATCGCGTGATATGGCCATGCAAATTTGTGAACATTATGTCACCGTCACTCAAAAGCTTGGCATTCCTTATGTTTTTAAAGCCTCGTTTGATAAAGCCAACCGTTCTTCAATTCATTCTTATCGTGGGCCTGGCCTAGACGAAGGACTTAAAATTTTTCAAGAAATTAAAAGCCAATTTAACGTTCCGATTATTACCGATGTCCACGAGCCATACCAAGCACAGCCTGTTGCCGAAGTATGCGATATTATTCAATTACCTGCTTTTTTGTCACGTCAAACCGATTTAGTTGCGGCAATGGCCAAAACAGGCGCAATTATTAACATCAAAAAAGCTCAGTTTTTAGCCCCACAAGAAATGAAACACATTTTGCAAAAATGTAATGAGGCGGGTAACGACCAACTGATTTTGTGTGAGCGTGGGAGTAGTTTTGGTTATAACAATTTAGTGGTGGATATGTTGGGCTTTGGCACGATGAAAAAGATGGGTTATCCCGTCTTTTTTGATGTCACTCATGCCTTGCAAATGCCCGGTGGTTTGCCCAATGCCGCAGGAGGTCGCCGCGCCCAAGTAACCGAACTGGCACGAGCAGGCATGGCCGTTGGTTTAGCTGGCTTATTTTTAGAAGCCCATCCCGACCCAGAAAATGCAAAATGTGATGGGCCATGTGCCTTACGTTTATCGCAACTAGAAGGTTTTTTAAGTCAAATCAAAGCGATAGATGATTTAGTCAAAAACTTTCCCGTGTTAGATACACATTAACTTAGGACTTACGCGCTAATTTCGGTGAAATGCGTAAATCCAAAACGTAGATTAATATTAGCCCTAAAGGAGCTTGGATAATGAGCCAAATTATTGATATTCGCGCGCGTGAAATTTTAGACTCTCGCGGTAATCCAACCATTGAAGCCGATGTTTTTTTAGAGTCTGGGGTGATGGGACGTGGTTGCGCGCCTAGTGGTGCATCAACAGGCTCACGCGAAGCCCTTGAATTACGCGACAAAGATGCAAAGCGTTATTTAGGTAAAGGCGTATTAAAAGCGGTAGCTAACGTTAATACCCATATTTGTGAATTATTGGTCGGCCGCTCGGTATTTGACCAATCCGAACTTGACCGTGCGATGATTGCTTTAGATGGCACAGAAGCAAAAAGTAAACTGGGTGCTAATGCCATGTTAGCCGTTTCTTTAGCTGTGGCTCGTGCTGCCGCTGCAGAGAAAAAAGTGCCTTTATATGAATACATCGCCAGCTTAAAAAATCAAACCATTTTTACCATGCCTGTCCCCATGATGAACATTATCAATGGGGGCGAACACGCCGATAACACGGTTGATATTCAAGAATTTATGATTGAGCCAGTCGGTTTTACTTCATTTGCCGAAGCCTTACGCTGTGGAGCAGAAGTTTTCCACGCGCTTAAAGCAGTATTAAAAGCGCAAGGTTTAAATACCAATGTCGGCGATGAAGGGGGCTTTGCACCTAATTTACGCAGCAACGAAGAAGCCTTACAAATTCTTATGCAAGCGATTGATAAAGCAGGTTTTAAAGCAGGTGACAATGTCATGTTAGCTTTAGATTGTGCCTCTAGTGAATTTTATCAAGATGGCCGCTATCACTTAGAAGGTGAAGGAAAATCGTTTGACTCCGAAGGTTTTGCCGAATACTTAGCAGGTTTAACCCGTCAATATCCGATTATTTCCATCGAAGATGGTTTGGATGAGTCTGATTGGGCAGGTTGGAAAGTATTAACCGACAAAATTGGTGAAAAAGTGCAATTAGTCGGTGATGATTTATTTGTCACTAATCCTGCCATTTTACAACGTGGTATTAACGAAGGTGTTGCTAATTCCATTTTGATTAAATTTAACCAAATTGGCACACTGACCGAAACCTTAGAAGCGATTTATTTGGCCAAGCAAAATAACTACAGCACGGTGATTTCACATCGTTCGGGTGAAACCGAAGATGCTTTTATTGCTGACTTAGCGGTGGCAACGGCAGCAGGTCAAATTAAAACAGGTTCTTTGTGTCGTTCTGACCGTGTCTCTAAATACAATCAATTATTGCGTATTGAGCAAGAGTTAGATGGTTTAGCGGCTTATCGTGGTCGTGCCGAATTTCGTGGCTTACGTTAATAACCTATAGGATTTTTACCTCCTCACCCCAGCCTTCTCTCAAAAGTAGAGGGGCTAGGTAGGGAGGGGAAGTCCTCATTCATCAGTTGACAAATCATGCTTACGTCCTTTTTTGGTCGCTTGTTGTTTTTATTATCTGCCATTATTTTTTGCGTCATTCAGTCGGTATTATGGATGGGTGATGGTGGGGTATTAGATATTCAACAAATTAACCAAGAAATCGCTCAGCAAAAAGCCGAAAACGCTAAAATGGCGGAGCGTAATCAAATTTTGCGTGCCGAAGTAAATGATTTAAAAAGTGGCACAGAAGCCATTGAAGAACACGCCCGTTTAGACTTAGGCATGGTTAAACTAGATGAGACTTTCTTTTTAGTGACTGCTCCTCAAAAAACACCACCCATTGAGCCAACACCTTGAATTATTGGTTAATTGTACCCGCCGCAGGGACAGGACGGCGTTTTGGCGCAGAATTGCCTAAACAGTATTTGCCATTAATGGACAGTACCGTGATGCAATGTACGCTTAATCGCCTGTCACAATTAAGCATTATTAAACAAATTATTGTACCCATTCATGCTCAAGATACCTTAGCCATACAATTAACCTACCAACAACCTAAAAAATTGCATTTTGTCATCGGTGGTGCAGAGCGTGCTGATTCTGTGTTGGCAGGTTTAGAAGCGATTGCCGACCATGCTCAAGCGGATGATTGGGTTTTAGTGCATGATGTGGCTCGGCCTTGTGTGCGTTTAAGCGATATAGAAAAATTGATACAGTCTGTAGCAGACGATACCATTGGCGGCATTTTAGCCGTTCCTGTGCGTGACACCATCAAACAAGCAGCAATGACCCATTCTCACATTATTGCAACAGTACCACGCCAACAATTGTGGCAAGCTTTTACGCCACAAATGTTTAGATTTGGTGTGTTGTATCAAGCACTTATACAAGCTAAACAACAAAATTATGTGGTTACAGATGAGGCCTCTGCCGTAGAAGCCTTAGGACATCATCCGCAATTGATATTAGGCGCGCATGATAATATTAAAATTACCTATCCCGAAGATTTGCAATTAGCTGAGTTTTTATTAAGGCAACAAACAACATGAAATATCCGCGTATTGGTCATGGTATAGACGTACATCGTTTTGGTGAAGGAGACTCTGTGACTTTAGGTGGCGTAAACATTACTCACAGTCACGGCCTAATTGCTCATTCTGATGGTGATGTGGCCTTACATGCTTTATGTGATGCTTTATTAGGCGCATTAGCCCTCGGTGATATTGGTAAACATTTTCCTGATACCGACAATAGTTATAAAAATGCCGATAGTCGGGTTTTATTACGCCGCGTATTTGCTTTAATTCAGGCACAAGGTTATCAATTGGGTAATTGCGACCTCACGATTTTGGCCGAAAAACCTAAACTTGCGCCTCATATTAGCTTGATGCAGCAACGGATTGCCGAAGACTTGGCCACAAATAAAAACAATGTCAGTATTAAAGCGACCACTACCGAAAAACTCGGTTTTGTTGGACGACAAGAGGGGATAGAAGCTCATGCTGTGGTATTTTTACTGCCCATTGATGAGGGTTGAGCAATCATGCACATTTTATTGAGTAATGATGATGGTGTATTAGCTCCGGGATTAGTCGCTTTAGCCAAAGTATTAAGCACTATCGCAAAAGTCACGGTCATGGCACCTGAGTCCGAGCGTAGCGGTTATTCCAGTGCCTTAACTTTAGATAGACCTTTACGCCCAATACAATTAGATAACGGTTTTTGGTCGGTCAATGGTACGCCTGCTGATTGTGTCTATTTAGCATTAAATGGTTTTTTTGCCGAAGATGAGCCTGATTTTGTGGTAGCAGGCATTAACTCAGGGGCAAATTTAGGCGATGATGTGATTTATTCAGGTACAGTCGGCGCTGCCTTAGAAGGGCGTTTTTTAGGCAAACCTGCTTTGGCTGTTTCTTTAGCAGGGGCAAAGGTTAAACATCATACCAGTCCAGAAGCCTATCAAGTTGCCGCCGAATTAGTCAAACAACTGATTGAGCATTGGTCAGAGCTAGCCTTGCCCGAACACAATATTATTAATATGAATGTGCCTGATTTAGCACTGGCTGACATACAAGGTTTTAGACTCACGTCTTTAGGCAAACGCAAACGTGGCTTATCGGTACAAAAGGGTTATGACCCGCGTGGTCGTGCCGTGTATTGGATTGGCTTAATGGGTGAGCCTGCGCCCTCAACACAAGCCACCGATTTTGACGCAATTGCTCAAGGTTTTGTGAGTTTAACGCCATTACAAACCGATTTAACCAGCCATGAAGCATTGCCACCGTTGCAGGATTGGTTTCATGTTCATGCCAAAGCACATCATTTAGAATGAGGTTTCCATCTATGTTGCACTTTTCTTGTCATCAGCCACAAAAATGGTTAATTCCTGCATTAACGGTGATGTTATTGGCTGCTTGTAGTACAGCACCTAAAAAACTGCCCACCGATGCCGAAAAAGCTAAACTTAGCGAAAGCGTTAAACAACCTTTACCGCCACTGAGTTATCCTTATTATCGCGTTAAGGCGGGCGACACCTTGTATTCTATCGCTTTACGCCATGACAAAGATTATAAAGACTTAGGCAAACTCAATAATTTAGATGAAAAATTTACCATTTATGTTGACCAAAAATTAGTTTTAGAAGATGAAACGAGTCCTAAAGCCAATACTCAAGCGGTGACTAATACCAAAATTACCGCTAAACCATTGCCTGTTGTCAAAGCAACTAACAAGACCCCCGAAGTTAATAAAAATCCAGCTAATTCTGATACTAAAAAAGCAACCGAAACAGTCGTAAAAAACACACCGTCTGTCGGGACGAACGTGCAAGCAAGCACAAAAAATGGTTCACTGACATGGAGTTGGCCAATGACTGGCACATTACTCAAACGGTTTAGTACAGAAGGTGTTGGTAGCAAAGGTATTGATATTGCGGGCAAACGTGGCGATATTGTTAAAGCAGCAGCCGATGGTGTGGTTGTGTATGCAGGTGAGGGCTTGGTGGGGTATGGCAAGCTGATTATCTTGCGTCACAATGATGAATACATCACCGCTTATGCTCACAATGACCGTTTAATTGCCAACGAAGGGCAAAGAGTGAAATTAGGTCAAACAATTGCCGAAGTAGGGTCAACGGGCACAGACAGAGACAAATTACATTTTGAGATTCGCTATAAAGGAAAACCCATTGACCCATTAACCATGTTGCCTAACTAATAAAGTGCCTCAAGATAGCCTGTATGCAGCGTAGCGAAATACAGGCTAAGACTACTTTGCCAAGCCTCCTTTTGTATTAGACTTTTTTGGACGGATAAAGTCCAAATTGCCTACTATAAAAATCTTAAAAGAAGGAGGCTACATCATGCCGACCCAAAAAATAATAAGCAAAAAGGCGACTAGCAGCACCAGTAATGATGCTACCCAATTATATTTACATGACATTGGTATTTCGCCGCTATTATCTGCCGAAGAAGAAGTGTATTTTTCTCGTCTTGCCCGCGATGGGGTACAAAGCGCACGACAGCGCATGATAGAAAGTAATTTACGTTTAGTGGTCAAAATTGCGCGCCGTTATGCCAATCGCGGCTTGTCCTTTTTAGATTTAATTGAAGAGGGTAATTTAGGCTTAATTCATGCTGTTGAAAAATTTGACCCCGAACGTGGTTTTCGCTTTTCGACTTATGCGACATGGTGGATACGTCAAACCATCGAACGCGCCTTGATGAGTCAAACGCGTACCGTACGCTTGCCTGTGCATATAGTTAAAGAGTTAAACTTATATTTACGCGCTGCACGCGAACTTAGTCAAAAATTAGACCACGAACCCAGTGCCGAAGAAATTGCCAAACTCCTTGATAAACCAATTGCCACTGTAGAACATATGTTAGGCTTAACCGAAAAAGTGACCTCTATTGATAGCGCGTTTGGTGAAGATGGTGATATGAGTTTGTTAGATACACTCTCTGACCCGCAAACACTCAATCCTGCTGACGAAATTCAAAATAATGAGTTAAGTCATAGTCTTGAGCATTGGCTAGAGCTATTGCCCGAACGTCAGCGTGAAGTACTGATGCGTCGCTTTGGTTTGGCGGGTTTTGAGGCAGCAACGTTAGAAGATGTGGGCGAACAAATTGGTTTAACCCGTGAACGAGTACGCCAAATTCAAGTGGATGCGCTTAAACGCCTACGCGAGATTTTGCTGCGTGAAGGTTTATCGGCAGACACCATTTTTAATGATACCTTACATTAAAAATGCACTCAGAAAGCTAGTAATTTAATGACTAGCTTTCTTTTAAATATCACTTATCCTTTGATTAAATACCAACTAAATACAATGGCAATCAAGATAGAAACGATGAAAACGTATGCGTATTGACTGCCTTGGTTTGCATTTGTATGGGCGAGGACTGCTGCTTCATCAATTTGCTTTTTAGTCAGCGTTTCATCGGCTCGTTGTAACATTCCAATCAATTCATGAGACATTTCACCACTAAATTTGTAAGGATCAAATTTAGATAATTGATGTTGGCGTAAAAAGTGACGCACTTCATGATCAATAGCAGCAAATTTCATTTCCCAACTCGAAAATCCTAATTTTTCAATAGGTTCTGAAACTAAAATCCTTAAGTCTTTATGACGAGGATCTTTAAGTAGTTTCACGTAAAGCCTATCAATATCTTCTTTTTTTCCTTCTAAACATTGAAAAAAACAACCACTTCCATAATACAAAGCACCTACTAAACGATTTTTTTGATTATTTTGACGTGCTATTTGTAGAATTTGCGCGATATTAACATCAACCCCCGTATTAGCCTCAAATGGCTTAAATGTTGAAAGGCTTGCATAGGCTATTCTGTGTAAATTGTGTGGCATAATCAATCTCTATATGTTATCAATTAGTCTTAATAAAGCCATATAAAACAATATGTTATATGTTTTTTAAAGGCTTTTATCCCCATACTTATTGTCAATTTAAGATACAAAAAAGTATTGGCTTTTCGTATTTGAAAAATGACTTTTTGCCTCACAGAGACTAAAAAATGAAGAAAAATCTCAAATATTCAGAAGATATAGAGGAGGCTTTAACACGACTACAGTATGAATTGGGCATTTCTAATATTGATGATGCATTACACAAAGAGCTTTCTGAATTAAGCGTATATGTCAACGTCGATTTATATACATGGTTTTTGACTTTTCTTGACCAAGAGCAAGTTAATGCACCTGCCAGTCGTATATTTTTATCGCATCTGCAATATAGTGATCACACGTCAATTTTAGTGGTTGTTCAGTTATTACATTTTTTAGATCAAGAAGTACAAGAAGAAGCAATCGGACTAAAGATAGGTAGTTATGTGTTAGCAAAATATGGAGGCGTTTTAGGACATCTTTGTCTTTCGAGTGAAAATTTTGGCGAAGCTATTGCACGATTTCATAAATATTATCAATTGATGTTTGAGGGTTTTAGATTACAAATGCGTATAGAAGATAAATATATATTTATGAGTTGGGATTTAATAAAAAAACTGAGTGATGTTTTTGGTGAGCGTAGAATAGGCCGTGTTTTTATTGAATTGTGCGTTTCCGCATTATTTACCATAGCAAGTAAGTTGTTTAACCATCAATACGATGTGCATAGTTCTGTGGTTTTAATGGGTAACGAGCCTGTTAATGTTTGGGTATATGAGAAATTCTTTCGCTGTCCTGTGAGCTTTAATGCTAAATTTCCAACGGTAGCTATACCTTTATCTATGCTATCTTTACCCATTAATGTCTGTAATGACAAGTTAAAACTACTGGCAAAAATACGACTGCAAGCAGAGCTGAATATGCACCCGATATTAAGGCATGACCATTTTTTGCACGAATTACAACAAACATTGCTGTGTGCCTTGCACGACAATCATCCTAACATTAATTATGTTGCCGAAAAAATGGCAATGTCTCGTGCCAATTTACAGCGAAAACTTCAAGAGCGCGATTTAACATTTAGTGATTTATTGGATAGAACTCGGTTAAATTTGGCTAAAATTCACTTAGAACAAAAAAAGTTGCCAATGACAGAAATAGCCTGGCTATTGGCTTTTTCTGACCAAACGGCATTTAGTCGTTCTTTTAAACGTTGGATGGGAATGTCACCCCTTACATATCGTAAGCTGTTTGTAGAGTGAGTTATTGATGGATATATAAATTTATTATTGGGTCGAGTTTAAACTCGATCTACATGAGTTATCATAAGGACTCAAGTATAATCTTCCAAGTTAATTGATGATATGTCATGTCTAATTCTTTAAAAGCTCAACTCTTAAAATCAGGTTTGGCCGATGCTAAACGTGCTAAAAAAGTCCACCAACAACAGTTAGAAGCGGGCAAACACGCCAAAGACGAAACCAAAGAAGCCGTGCAAAAAGCAATGGCCGAAAAAGCAGAGCGTGATAGATTGCTTAATTTGCAACGCAAAGAAGAACAAGAAAAAAAAGCGATTATTGCTCAAATCAGACAGCTGATCGAAACAAATAAGATTGATAGAAAGGGCAGTGAAGTGGCATATCAATTTACCGATGATAAAAAAATCAAAAAGCTCTATGTCACCGAGTTATTACTCAATCAATTAGCCAAAGGTCAAATTGCCATCGTGCGTTTTGCTGATGCCTACGAATTAGTGCCTGCGCGTGTTGCCGAAAAAATTGCCATGCGCGATGCCACTTTAGTCGTAGTACTTAATCAAGCACAAGCTAAAATTAATGAGCAAACTCCCGAAGAAGAAGATCCGTATGCTAATTATCAAATTCCTGATGATTTAATGTGGTGATTACCAAGGCAAAACCATGACAACAGAATATATACCACCCAAAGTTTGGCAAATTAAAGAGCAAAACGGCGGAGCTTTTGCAAGCATCAATCGCGCTGTTTCGGGTGCTACGCATGAAAAATCGCTGCCTGTTGGTTTGCATCCACTACAGCTTTACTCTATGGGAACACCTAACGGGCAAAAGATTACTATTTTGTTAGAAGAGCTACTCGCGTTGGGAATTAAAGAAGCCGAATACGATGCCCATTTGATACATATTCTTCAGGGCGATCAATTTTCAACGGGTTTTGTGGAGATCAATCCAAACTCTAAAATTCCTGCATTGGTAGACCGCTCAGGTGATACAACGATTAATGTTTTTGAGTCGGGCGCAATTTTACTGTATCTCGCCGAAAAATTTGGTCATTTTCTTTCCAAAGAAGCTAAAACACGCGCCTCTGTCTTAAGTTGGTTATTTTGGTTACAAGGTTCAGCACCTTATTTGGGTGGTGGTTTTGGTCATTTTTATGCTTATGCACCCGAAAAATTGGAATATCCAATCAATCGTTTTACGATGGAAGTTAAACGTCAACTAGACGTACTTGATAAACAATTAGCATCAAACCCGTTTATTGCTGGCGATGAATACAGTATTGCTGATATAGCCATTTGGCCTTGGTATGGTGGTTTAGTGCTTGGTAAACTGTACAATGCAGCAGAATTTTTGGATGTAACAAGTTACAAACACCTACAAGAGTGGGCAAACAACATCAAACAACGCGAGGCGGTACAGCGTGGCCGTATTGTTAATTGCACTTGGGGACAGCCGTGGCAGATGCTAACAGAGCGTCATAGTGCAGAAGATATTACGCAAGTACTAAAACTTCAACCTCAACAATAGGCTGTAGTGTTCAAAAAATGGCTTCGACTCCGCTCAGCCAACAACTGAGCAGAGTCGAAAAAATAATCAAGCTAATGTAGTAAACCGTAAAATCACAATAAATGTTTTTGCAAAAATGCTAATTGGTCGCTGACACTACGCTCAAACGCCTCACCAAAATACACATCAAAATGCCCAACGGGATAACGCACAACTTCTGCCTTTGGCATTTTTTTAGCGGCTTTTTCTGCCGCAGCAGCAGGGGCAACGGTATCTTGCGTACAAATTTGCAATAAAGCAGGGCATTTAACCTTAGAAGCATCACGAATCGGTCTAAACATCGGGACTAACAAACCTGTTCGAGCCGTCACTTGATTTTCATGAGTTTTATTTTGAGGGACTAAACGTAAATAGGCTTCGTAAGCATCATGACTGCTCATTGCACCCACTTCGCCTTCTTTTGCCGCAGCAGGAATATAATGCGCTGGTGCTCCAACTATTGAACGTGCCACATCAAATACGCCATGCGTACTCACGCGCAATAAAGACAAAATACCAGCATAACGTGCAATTTCTAACGCCGAAGCCAGACCATCTAACATCGGACATTGACTGACCGTAGCTGCGACCTTGCCATCTTGAGCCGCCACTGTGACCACTAAACCACCAGCAAACGATGTTCCCCATAAGGCAATACGTTGTTTATCTATATTCGGTAAAGTGCGGGCATAGGCTAGTGCAGCGTGCCAGTCTGTGACTTCTCGCGCAGGAATTAAACACTGACGCGGATAACCATCACTTGCGCCAAAATGTCGATAATCAAAAATCAACGTCGCCATACCTGCCGCATTAAAACGCTGGGCATATTGTTCTAAACGCATTTCACGCGTTCCACCAAAACCATGCGCCATAATGACAATCGGCACATTTTTGTTATTAACAACTGCAGGGTAGTTTAACCAAGCACGACAAGTGACTCCTTCACTTTTAAATTCAACATCTTGGCGCGCAATAGAGAGTGGATTAGCCATTAAATAAACCTCGTAATAGATCAGGACTTACGCATTTCTCCGCAATTAGCGCGTTTTGTGAACTAAAAATCGTTGAAAACGATTGTTTAGTGAGCAAATAAGCGATAACCGCGTAAGTCCTAAGATGGAGAAAATACAGTTGAACCTAATTCAACAATAATGCTATCATTCAGTTGAACGTAATTCAAGAGTTAAATAATAGTATGGCACGCACTCGAACAGAGATTGACTCACAAAAAAAACGGGAAGAAATCATCAATGCAGCACGCTTGTTAATACTGAGCGAAGGCTACGAGGCCACTGGTATGACGCGTATTGCTCATCAAGCAGGCGTTGCCCCTAATACACTGTATTGGTATTTCAAAGATAAAGATGAATTGCTGTTAGTGATTCTTGATGAGCTCGTGAATGAGGCATTGCATGAGTATTTTAATTTACAAGACCAACCACTAGAGCAGCAAATTTTATGGTTGCTGACAAAGTTTGATGCAGTGCCAAACATTATTACCACTGTTCATGCACGCATGAATATCTCGCAAACCATACAAGAGTGGCACCAACGCTTTCATTTTATGCTGGAATCCTTAATGGTTAATCAGTTGATTTTAAAAGGCTTAAATCAGGATGAAGCTAACGCAGCCGCTAAAATCACTACGTTTGTCATTGAAGGTTTGCTTTCTCATCATGCGGGTGACACATCCGAAAGAGGTGATGTTGCTAAATTTTTAGTATCACGCATTACCCCAAATCAATCTTAAACATGAATTCAGACAACAACATAGAGAGCTAATTATGAAACAGCAACATTTTCCACGTTTGGCAGGAAAAGTCGTTTTAGTAACAGGTGCATGGGGCGGACTTGGTAAAACTTTTATTCGTCATTTATTGGCATCACGCGCAAAAATTATTTTAACTGATGTTGCCGAAAAGCCGATTGCCCAGTTAGCCGAAGGGGGTTGTTTGCCAACTGGCTGGGAAAACTTGATACTAGGTCAAATTGTTGCTGACCTGAATACTCCCGAAGGCCCTCAAGCCTTATATGATGCTTGCAAAAAAATCGCGCCAGTTGACATGATTATTCATAATGCAGGTTTGGCGTTTGTTGGTCATTACGAAGAAATTCCACGCGAGAAAATGAATTTACAAATGCGCGTGATGCTGACCGCGCCAATGGAATTAACCCATTTATTTTTGCCTGATTTTTTACAACGGGGCAGTGGTCATTTAGTTTTTATTGACTCCGTTGCAGGTTTTATTGCCACTAAATTAGGCACAAGTTACAGCGCAGCAAAGTTTGGTTTGCGTGGTTTTGCTATGGCATTATCGGGTGAAATTAAAGCGCGCGGTGTTGATGTAACGATTATTTATCCATTTTTTACCCGAACTGGTATTTTAAAAGCGCCAATTATTGGTAAAGCAAAAATTCCTGTGATGCCTTCGATTTTTATTGATGACCCCGACAAAGTCATTAACACCGCGTTAAAAGGTATTGATAAGCGTGTCTTACACGTAAAAACAGGTTTTTATTCTAACTTTATGTGGCAAGCAACACGAATCTGGCCTGTTATTAGCAGCCAAATGCAGCCTAAGAAGATTTAAACATGAGTAAAAAACCCGCTAAAAAGCGGGTTTTTTATGATTAAGCGTGAGTAAACAACCCACGCTTAAATCACATTACGTCAACTGCGCTACATTAATTTTGTCCGCTTGAGCAGTGTATTCGCTCATACGGTCAAAGTTCAAGTAGGTGTAGATTTCGGAAGACATGGAGTCAATTTTCTTAGCATAAACCATGTATTCTTCAACGGTTGGCAATTTACCCATAACGGCGGCAACAGACGCTAACTCAGCAGAAGCCAAATAAACATTTGCACCTTGACCTAAACGGTTCGGGAAGTTACGTGTCGATGTCGATACGCAAGTCGTGTTAGGCGCAACACGGGCTTGGTTACCCATACACAAGGAACAACCAGGCATTTCGGTACGCGCACCAGAACGGCCATAAATATTGTAGTAGCCTTCTTCTTTCAGTTGATGCTCGTCCATTTTGGTTGGTGGAGCAATCCACAAACGAGTCGCCAATGAACCGCCTTCCACTTTATCCAACAACTTACCCGCAGCACGGAAGTGGCCAATGTTAGTCATACAAGAACCGATGAATACTTCATCAATTTTTTGACCAGCCACTTGTGATAAGGGCTTAGCATCATCTGGGTCATTTGGACAGCAAAGGATTGGCTCTTTGATGTTGTCCATGTTGATTTCATAAACGGCAGCATATTCAGCATCTGCATCAGCACGCAACAATACAGGATTAGCTAACCATTTTTCCATTGCTTCAACACGACGACCAATGGTACGCGCATCACCGTAACCATTAGCAATCATCCACTTCAACATGGTGATGTTAGAGGTTAAGTATTCAGCAACTGATTTTTCACTCAAGGTAATCGAGCAACCCGCAGCCGAACGCTCGGCAGAGGCATCAGATAATTCAAAAGCTTGTTCAGCAGTTAAATCTTCTAAACCTTCGATTTCTAAAATACGGCCATTAAAGACATTCTTTTTGCCTTTTTTCTCAATGGTTAATTCACCACGTTGAATAGCAGCATAAGGAATGGCGTGAACCAAATCACGTAAAGTAATACCTGGTTGCATTTTGCCAGTGAAGCGGACTAATACCGACTCAGGCATATCTAAAGGCATAACACCTGTTGCAGCAGCAAAAGCTACTAAGCCAGAGCCAGCAGGGAAGGAGATACCTAATGGGAAACGCGTATGAGAGTCACCACCTGTACCTACAGTATCAGGCAATAACATACGGTTTAACCAGCTATGGATAATACCGTCACCTGGACGCAAGCTCACGCCACCACGATTCATAATAAAATCAGGTAAAGTGTGATGTGTTTGCACGTCAACAGGTTTTGGATAAGCGGCTGTATGACAGAAAGACTGCATCACTAAATCGGCAGAGAAGCCCAAGCAAGCCAAATCTTTCAATTCATCACGGGTCATTGGGCCAGTAGTGTCTTGAGAACCAACAGTCGTCATTTTGGGTTCGCAATATGTACCAGGACGAATACCTGTTACGCCACACGCTTTACCAACCATTTTTTGCGCCAAAGTATAACCTTTGCCTGTGTCGGCAGGTTGAACTGGTTGACGGAATAAAGCTAATGGGGCTAAACCTAAAGACTCACGGGCTTTAGTGGTTAAGCTACGGCCAATGATTAAGTTAATACGGCCACCCGCACGAACTTCATCCAACAATACTTGGGATTTTAATTCAAAGGTGCTTAATACTTCGTCAGTACCATTTTTAGTGATTTTGCCTTCGTATGGATAGATGTCGATAACATCACCAGTATTTAGATTGGCAACATCGGCTTCAAAGGGCAGTGCGCCTGCATCTTCCATCGTGTTGAAGAAAATAGGAGCGATTTTGCTACCGATACAAACACCGCCTTGGCGTTTATTAGGAATGCAAGGAATGTCTTCGCCAGTAAACCATAATACTGAGTTAGTAGCAGACTTACGGCTAGAACCTGTACCAACAACGTCACCAACATAAGCAACAGTATGGCCTTTGGCTTTTAGAGCTTCGATTTGTTTGATTGGGCCTACAGTACCAGGTTGGTCTGGAAAAATACCGTCACGGGCATTTTTTAACATGGCATTTGCATGTAAAGGAATATCTGGACGGCTCCAAGCGTCTTGTGCAGGAGATAAGTCGTCAGTATTGGTTTCGCCAGTCACTTTAAAGACAGTCACGGTGAGTTTTTGTGGTACTTCTGGACGATTAGTAAACCATTCTGCATCTGCCCACGATTGAATCAATTCTTTAGCAAAGGCATTGCCAGCTTTAGATTTTTCATCAACATCATGGAAGGCATCAAACATTAACAATGTGCCTTTTAAGGCTTCTACGGCATCAGCAGCTAAAGGCGTATCTAATAATTTAACCAGTGGTTGAACATTATAACCCCCCAACATTGTGCCTAATAATTTAACCGCTTTTTTGGCATCAACCAAAGGTGATGTTGTTTCGCCAGTTGTTAAAGCAGCTAAGAAAGCGGCTTTGACATAAGCGGCTGGATCAACACCTGCGGGAACACGATTTTCTAATAAATCAACTAAGAAGGCTTCTTCGCCAGCAGGTGGATTTTTTAACAAGGCAACAAGCGCGGCGGTTTGTTGTTCATCGAGAGGCTTAGGTGGAACGCCTTGGGCGGCGCGTTCGGCAACATGTTGGCGATAGGCTTCTAGCACGGTAGTTTCCTCATATTAACTAAGAGTCTGAGCTGGCTTGATGCTGGCTCTTTTACTAAGAAGACATTATATAACGATAGGACTTACGCGCTCATTTTAGTGAAGTGTCATAAGCCCCGAAAATACAAAGTCATGTTTAAGAAAAACGGTGCGCCAATGTTATCACTCAAAACAACAAAAGTTAAGAAATCGTTATATTGCAAAGCATATAGCTACCTGAGATAAAAATTATTTTTAGTTCACAAAACGCACTAATTGCGGCACAATGCCTAAATCAAACATCTTTTACTAAAAAAATGTATAATCAAAACCTATCAAATTCTCAAAACCGCTAAGTCAAACATACGTCAGTCTGTGTAATAAATTTTTCCGCCACCAATCAAAATCCTTAATTCGCCACTTTTTAGGATGTATATTATTCATCGCATAATGTGTTCTTGGCGTTATGTCACTGTCGAAGGCGGTACAATCTCCTACCGCCGAGACTTTGACATAATGGCCGATTATGCGCGATTTGTTTTATTTACAATCATTTAGCTTGTTCTCCACTAATTAAATGCTTTTTTTATATTTGACCTTTTCACACTCATACTTTTAAAAAATATATATCCTCTGCTTTTCTGTATCCCGATACGATAAAAAAAACGCAGGGTACTCCCGCGTTTTTTTCTGTCGTATCCAACAAGCGGAGCGCGTTAGTTAATTGTATAAAAAATATACAGTTATTATGCGTAAAGATTGAGCGTACCCCCTTTAATGGTACGCTCTTGTATCATGGGTGATACTTTTTACTCTCCACTTACTTTGATTTTTCCATCTAGTAGGTAAGCGTTTTTTATTCCTTGTTTTAGTATTTGGTGGGCTAGCTCACTATCTTTTAGTGGCTGCATTCCTTTGTTGATAAGAATTTTATTTATTTCGACAGCCTTAATCCTTAGGGCTTCTTCTTCATCGTCTGTTAGTCGAAGCATTTTTGACATTGCTTGTTACTCATAAATTTTAAAGATTTTACTTGTAAACTTGTATATTCGTCTTGATGTTTATTTATTTATATGTTTACATTATTCTTCAATGTAAATCTGTAAACAAATAAAATGATAGACTTAATCCGTTTAACTATACCATTCAAATTGAACGCTGTTAGTTGTTCGGGTCGTGCTTTGTCTACAGTTCAAGCATTAGCCGATAGTGAAGTAGGTCAGATTAAAGATTTTTTACGTTATACCCGTGACGGCTTACTTTTACAGGCTAAGGATGTATCTCTTGCTGATGATGGTTCTATTGTTGTTAGTGACTTGTCACATCCTTTTAATTCCTTACCGTCTAGTTTTTCATCTTTGGCTTTTCAAATCACTTATCTTAATGGTTGGCCTCACGCTACTTTAAAAGCAAGTCCTGCAAAGCTTTTACAAGGTCACAATGTTTATGGTGGTTCTTCTTTGCGTCAGGGGGTAATCCTCCCTTTTTTAACCGCAGTTAAAAGTAGAGGTTAGGCTATGAGAGCCAGCTTTTGCTTTGGTGGTATTCCACCATTTGCTTTGTTCGGTCGTTCATGGTTGTAAAACCACAGCCATTCT